>ERZ506887.38-NODE-38-length-84294-cov-11.809008_pt1 | contig 84294 bp, 72 predicted proteins | sample MGYA00512905_ERZ506887 | MGnify/ENA metagenome assembly ERZ506887 | reverse complement strand
TTGACTGTATGGCAAAATATCTTTCATGGGATATGCTTTTCAAAAAATCATATTATGCAACAGCCAGAGATGAACTTGAAAAAAATAAGGATTCCATGAACGAACTTGAGTGGATTGGAAAAAATTTATAAAGCACACACCAAATTCTTTAGGCTAGAATCAATAGCGGTGTAAACGAAAAAGCAGTCTTAAACTATAGAAAAACTGCCCTTTCGTTTGCACCGCGTTTGATTTTGCCAAAGTGAACAAAGTCGCGTCCGTGTAGCCGATATGTATGGATTTTCAATTCTTGCTTTTTTATGAATACAAGTGAGATACAAGAATTCTCTGCATTGTTACATGGTGCTTTTGCAAAATCATGGCACGACAAAGAAACCTCATCGCTGAGGCTTTTTGAAATTATTTAGTTAGTCGATTCTAAATGCGCAAAGGTATTCTCGGCTGTGGTTTTCCAAGATGACCACCACAGCATTTGCAAACAGTAACCTTGATACCATAAAGGGTTTCAAGTATCTGAGGTGTTTCCATATCTTTCAGTCGTGATAGATACTGCTTACAACCAAGAAGATTCCGACATAATGCCAGATGCTTGGTCTTGCTTCGAGTACATAGTAATCCGTAGTGTCTGATTCTGACAAAGCGTTTCGGCGGCACATGCATAAGGAATCTACGGATGAATTCAACTCCGGAAATGGTGAATTCTTTCCACTTACCTTTTTCGCGATAATCTTTCGCATAGTATGTAACAGTATTTTCGTCCATACGGATGATTCGGTGATTACTGATAGCGATTCTATGTGTGTACTTACCAAGATAGTTAATAACAGACTGAGCACCATTGAAGGTTTTCTTGCAGTGAGGGATCCAGTCTTTTTCATAGCAGGTGTTAAGAAGTTCTTTGAAGGCATAGTGGTTGCGATATTTTACACTGCTACCATGAAACTGAAGCTTATTTTCTTCCCATAAGGTCTTAAGTTCATTCAGATATTTACCCTGGAACAACTTTGATAAAACTTTTACGGGAAGAAAGAATTCTTCACCTTTATCACGCCACTGATTTTTAGCAGTCAGACCACCACCAAGCAGAATGACATGTATGTGAGGATGGAAGTTCATTTCAGAGCCCCAGGTATGTAATACACAGATATATCCAACCTTTGCACCCAGATGCTTCGTGTCTGCTGTTAACTCATTGATTGTAGCTGACACAGAATGATACAGTGTATCGTATAGAAGCTGTTGGTTGCTGTAGATTAGTGGATTTAATTCTTGAGGTACTGTGAATACTACATGAAAATAAGGTGCATCCAATACATCTTCACGGCGTTTATCCATCCACATTTCTTTTGGTAAAGCCTGACACATAGGACAACATCTGTTACGACAGGAATTATAATGAATCTGGGTATGACCACAATCTTCACATATACTGATGTTAGCTCCATAGGCACCGGTCTTACAGTTGATGATACAGTTTGCAACCTTAGACTGCACCGGAGAAGGTGAGTATTTTTCAAGATATCCAGGATAGAATCTCAAAAAGATATCCTGTACCGTTGGTTTATCCAAGAGCTCCACCTTCTTCCTTGTCAAAAGGACTGACGATGCCAAGAACTGTTTTATTGCTTAAGTGCAGATAAATTTCAGTAGATTTAGGTGAACGATGTCCAAGTAATGATTGAATATATCGAATATCAACGCCATCCTCTAAGAGATGTGTTGCAAAACTATGCCTTAGACAATGGGAATGTACATCTTTGGGTAAACCTGCTTTTTTTACGGATTTACGCATTTCCAAACCAGTAGCTGAAGGAGTAAGATATTCACCTGTCCACTGATTCGGAAAGAGAATTCCTTTCGGCTTGCCACACTTAAACCAGTACTCAGTAAGAATGTCGAGAGCTCTTTTGGATAAAATAGCATAACGAGAGGAATGTGTTTTTGAATTGCGGATATAAATCTGCATATTTGTGCGGGAAATGTCCTCATAGTTAAGGTGAATTACCTCCGATACACGTAATCCGGAAGAATACATAAGTGCAAACATTGCTTTATATTTTAAGTTAGGAGTAGCATCAAGCAGCCTTTCAACTTCTTCGCGTGTCAGTACACGTGGGATAGCATAGTCATTGATGGCTCTGGGAACAAGGTTATCATCCCAAAGTTTTCCTAAAACACGCTTATAGAAAAATACCAATGATCCATTTTTATTATTAAGGGTAGATGATTTATCGCCTTTGTCCTTTAAATATAAAAGGAAATCTCTTGCGTCTTCACAAGTGAGATCTTCAGGGTGTTTGTTGATAAATTTCAGAAAATCTCTGACATTATTTTTATAAGTTCGAATGGTGCCGGGTTTCAGATTTCTAAGCTTGCCAACATCTTCGATTTTATTCATATATGATTCGTACATAAAATAACCTCCATGAAATAAATGTGGTAATAACAATAGTAACTACCCATCATGGAGGTGCATTTGCAAAATAAAACTGCTTGTGTAAGCAGCCTAAAGATGATATTCTTTTCATAGGCAGTTGTTGGGACTAAGCCCGTGTTTGAAGTTTGTTATTGGTGGTACTTTAACAATACTATCTTGGGACAATCCTGTCACTGCCTATTTTAGAAAAAGTAGAAAACTGCGCCACAGCCTTGGCAGGCCATCGCGCAGCGATTTTGTTCACTTACAGTTTGTAGAGCTGAATAATTTTTATTCTTTGAGTGGAACGATTCTGTTTTTCAGCGCAGTAATTTTAAAGAAAAGTATTGACCTTCACGGAACGTCATAGAGTATATTCAGATTATCAAAGACAGGAGGATAATGATAATGATGACCGTAAAGGAAATTGCAGAAATTACAGGGATCAGTGCACGTACACTTCATTATTATGATGAGATTGGATTATTGAAGCCGACAGCAAAGAGTGAGGCGGGATACAGACTCTATGATGATAAAGCTTTAGAAACATTACAGCAAATACTGTTTTTTCGTGAGTTTGATATTCCTTTAAAAGAAATAAAATCTATTATAACATCTCCTGATTTTGATAGAAACCAAATTCTGTTGATGCAGAGACAAATGCTTGTTGCAAAAAAAGAACGCATGGAGCGTTTAATTGCAAGTATTGATGATATTCTAAAAGGAGAGAACAAAATGGATTTTTCAGTATTCAATGAGAAGGAAATCGAAGAAATGTTTCAGACTATGTTTGATCATATGCCTGAGAATATAAGAAAGATTTCAATTAACGAGTTTGGAAGTGAAGAGGAATGGAAACAGCATTATATTGAGGTTATGTCTTCAAAAGATATGCAGGAGCGATATGCAAAAGTTATCGAGTGGTATGGAAGTAAAGAAGCATTTTTGTCTTTTGCTAACAATCCAATCAGTAAGGAAACAGCAGAATGCTTTAATAAACGAATCGATACAGTTTTGAGAAAATTATTGGCAAGAAGAGAGTATCCACTGGATTCTTTTGAAATCAAAGAAGCAGTAGCAGAGTATGGATTTATTATGAAAATGCTTTATCAGATTAAAGATGAAAAACCAGTTATGCTTTCTGTCGCAGAATCATATCGTGATATGAGGGTGCGAGAAAAAATTGATGCAGATTATGGTGAAGGGGCATCTAATTTTTTTGCAAATGCAATCAAGCAATTTTATCAATATGACAATGGAACTCAAAAGTAATTAAATTCGATCATGGTTTATAACCTATATTCGCCGGCAGTGAAATACCTGCCGGCTTTTTCATGCCGGAAGGAGGTGCTATGTGAGAAAAATAGAAAATATGATGCTGACTGTGTTTCTGGTTGTTTCGTTGATATGCGGGAAATTCCTCTTGGATTACTGGCAGGATTCCTATGATAACAGACAGAATTACCGGCAGGTGGAAGAGATAGCGTTTCCGGAGAAGGATACACAGGAAGAGGAGACAGAACCTAATGAGGATAATCCAACGACAGAGATAGATGACTTTGATTATCAGTCATTGCTGGATGAAAATGCAGACTGCATTGGATGGCTGAAGATTTCTGATACCGATATCAGTTACCCGGTTGTGCAGGGAAAAGATAATGAGTTTTATCTCCACCATGATTTTCAAAAGAACTATGCTACCTGTGGAACACTGATGCTGGACTGCCGCAATGATGTTGATGCCAGGCAGGAACATTTGGTTATTTATGGTCACCAAATGAAAGATGGCAGCATGTTCAAGCAATTAAATGGGTATAAAGAAGAAGCGTTTTATCATGAGCATAAAGAGATCACGCTATATCTGGAAAACCAGAAATACCAGTATGAAGTGGCTGTTGTGTATGTGACGAATGTGGCACAAAGCGGCGGTTATTATGATTATTTACACAAAGAAACACGAAAACAGCAGATGGATTATTTACAGCAGATGGCAGCTTATCAGCTTTATCCGACGGGTGTTACCGTCAGGGAGGAGGATGAGCTGCTTTCTTTATCTACCTGTGAATATTCCAGCACAAACGGCAGGCTGATTGTACTTGCCAGAAGAATTGGACGATAGGGAGGAAAATGTATATGGCAATGAACAGGAAAATGACAATGGCAGAAAAAGAAATTCGGGACTATGCCCAGAGACAGATGGAGCGGGCAGAACAGCGGGAAAATATTGTGTTTACGGAGAAACTGAAAGAACAGGTTCTGGAATATGCTACTATGACCGGAGATGATTATGATATCAGGAAAATGGTCAGAGATCTTGCAGACGCTGTCCGTTCCTCGGATGAAGAGAAGGTGGATGAAATCTTGTGGGATGCCAGAGAAGAAATTGACGGATTCCCGGATCGTTCCGTAGGTATGGCAGAGCTTAAGGGATATGGATATACTGCAGATGATATGTTTCCTCTTCGTCAGGAGATGGCACTGGAGCTTCATCGTGTCGGGGAAAAGGTGTACTGCCTGCAGTCAGATGGCTCCCATGGGGACTATGCCAGCAGAGAGATGATACTGGAACATGAAGGCCTTTATGGAATTGAAAAAGAGGCATGGCAGCGTATGCAGGAGCAGGAGGACGAAATAGATTTTGAGGAAGCTGGATTGTATCAGCCTCCAATGACAGATCTGGATAGAAACGAAGCATTAAGGATGTTCGATGCGGGGGAGACCGTATATCTGATTACCACTTATCCAAGACCGATTGCGGTGCGGGAACGGATGGAGATTGAAAGAGGACCGGAGCATTATCAGATGGAGAGAGAGGATGTGGAACGGATCAGGACGTTGGAAAAACGGATGCAGGAGTATCCACAGATAAAGTCACTGAAAGAGGCGAAACTTCTTCTGGGGACAGAAAACAGGTATGCAATATACCAGATCGTTGAGGGCAGCCCCGGCAGAGAATATGAATTTATGGATCTGAATTTCATTGAAAGGCATGGATATCAGGTGAAAAAAGAGGACTATGAGCTAATCTATTCCGATAAAATGCTTTATGGCGATACGTTGGATTCTCTGTATGAGAAATTCAATATTGCCCATCCGGCGGATTATACCGGGCATTCCTTATCGGTAAGTGATATTGTAGTCCTCAATGAGAATGGAAATGTAAAAGCATATTTTGTAGACAGTATCAGCTTCCGTGAATTGCCGGATTTCCTGCAATTAGAGCCGGAACTGAACCAGGAGGAAGTGGCTTACCGGATTGGGGATCAATACTTTGCTATTCAGGTGGCAACAGAGGGATATGATTATTCCTTTTATGATAAGGAGTATAAACTCATGGACGGAGGCATTTTAGATGATCTTGATATTTCTATGAGACAGGCTATTCAGAATATTTTAGAAGATGAAGGGCTGGAGCAGTTAGAACGGATACCGGTAGATTATGATGAACTTCAGGAAAAAGCGGAAGAAGTAGAGACAGAGATTCTTCAGGAAGCAAGAAGCCAGAGAAAGCGTGTGCAGGTCATTTCTGATCATACGGAAGCGGAAGCCGGATTAAATGGAATGAGCCGGTCAGAAATCGAAGAGACCGTATGGGCGATTGCACAGGCAGAGATTATTGAAAATGACCTGGATGCCAGGATACAGGCTGTGCGTGTGTATGGAAGCCGTACAAGGGATGGGTTATACAAAGGAAATTCCGATGTGGATGTGGTAATTGCTTATGAAGGAACCGCCCGTGAGGATGATTTGTTTTCCGTATTGAATGAAGCTGGGTATAAGGTCGGAAATATGAAAGTGGATATGAACCCGATCAGACCGGACAAAACAGGTACGTTAGAAGATTTCCTTGAAAAATCCGAACGGTATCTGGATGAAAAAACGGAGCAGATGAAAGCCAGAGGGGAGTACAAGCCATTGGCGAAAGTAGAAGAGTTGGAGGAGGCAAACTACAATATGATCGATAACGTCCTGAACAATATGCCTCCAAAGAAAGAGCCGTATCTGGAATACTATGCTGCAGAATGTGATGAATACCCTAGCCTTGGCAACATTTATAAGAGTACCAATCTGGATGAGATACTTGCAAAATACCGGGAAATTATTGATGACCCTACGTTAAGTTACTATGGAAACGGCATGGGAATTATTTACCGTGACCCGAATGATACTTTTTATGATGAAGCTGAGGTATCACTGGTCAGCAGAAAAACCATCCGGGGAGACAATCTGGATGATGTGGCATTTCTGGCAGCCCTTCCAATGGTACATGAAGCACTGGAAAAGATTGTAGAGGCGTTTCCGAATTTTCGGTATTATCCCCCGAAAGAATTGAATGTCCATTATTATCCAGAGAAAATGACTGCGGATGAACTGGCAGCGGCACTGGATCAATTAGCGGAAGACTTTGACCATTATGATTATCATGATAACTTTAGCCCGGAGGAAGATATGGTGGAAACTGTCGCATTGGAATTAAGATGTGGTTATGCCCATAAGTACATTCCGTTCTTGAAAGATATTATAGATGAGGAATGCGAAGAGTCTCCACGGGCAGAAGAACTTCTGGAGAAACTGAAAGCTCACCAGCCGGAGATACCGGAGACAGCGGTACCGGTTGTTCGCATTAATTTCTGTGAGGATAAGGAAATGGACATTTCCGGTTATCAGAAGCTGGGAAGCCTGGATGAAACTACAGCCAAAATGGATGCAGAGCTGGCTTCACAAGCAGATCCAAAGACTGGAATGCCGGAGAAAACTGTACAGATGTACTTTACAATTTACTATCCAGATCGTGACCAGATGCAGGAATTAAAAGGAAAAATCAATATCGGAGATGGAAACGGCGGTATTGTGAGCCAGTTGAAGAACCAGAATGAAATGAAGATGCATGATGAGAGCTGGCTGAATTACCAAAAAGGTAAGGGTGAAGAATCCTTTCAGGCATATATAGCTGATCTTACAGATATGCAGGAGCATGTGCTGCCGTATTTGCAGAGTTTCTGCAGTTTGGAAGAAAGAGCACCAGAGAGATCAGTAGAATCGACCACGGTATCAAAATCTGAAATGGAAGCAGGGAAGACAATAACATCTGGTAAGAATGAAAAGGCGAAACCGGTGGAGCCGGTGAAAAAGTCTATTCATGAGCGATTGAAAATCAATAAGGAGATTATTGCTAAACAACAGGGAAAAGATGAACCGGAGAGAGGAGTTGGTAAAGATCTGAGAACAGTGTAACAGGGGGCTGGAAGTACTATAATTATATAGCTACTTCCGGCTTTTTTGCATATAGAATTGGAAATGTGTGCTTGAATAACATGTACAATAAAATTCCCAGGTGTGATATACTATTGCTATATGCGAAGGAGAGGTATGCTATGCCCAAAGGATCAAATCAAAAATTTAAATTATATCGGCTGGCAGAAATAATGCTGGAAAAGACTGATGATGAACACTATATAACTATGTCAGAAATAAAAGAATCGCTTGAGGAATATGGAATAACAGCTGACAGAAAAAGCTTGTATGCGGACTTGAAAGATTTAGAAATTCTTGGCATTGAAGTTGAAGGTGAACCTGTTAAAAATAAATATCATTACCATGTCATAAACCGGCCTTTTGAACTCCCAGAATTAAAATTACTGGTTGATGCAATTCAGTCATCAAAATTCATTACGGAGAAAAAATCAAATACGCTGATTCGTAAATTGGAAAAACTGGTAAGTAAATATGATGCTCAAAAATTGCAGAGACAGGTGTATGTTTCCGGAAGAATAAAAACAATGAATGAGAGTATTTATTATTCAGTAGATGCAATTCATAATGCTATTACAGAGAACAAAAAGATTAAATTTCAGTATTTCCAATGGAATGTAAAAAAAGAAATGGAATTGCGGCATGGTGGCGCATATTACTATATTAGCCCTTGGGGATTATCCTGGGATGATGAAAACTATTATTTGATAGGATATGATTCTGAGGCAAGTATGATTAAGCATTTTCGTGTGGACAAGATGCTACATATTGCTTTGTTAGATGAAAATAGAGAAGGAAAAGAGCATTTAAAAAAAATGGATATGGCTGATTATGCGAAAAAGAGCTTTGGAATGTTCGGTGGGAAAGAACAGACAGTTAAATTACTGGTTGATAATACATTGTCGGGGGTTATTATAGACAGATTTGGTAAAAATGTAATTTTTTATCCGGTAAGTGAGACTCAATTTACTGTAAATGTGGATGTACATGTAAGTAATCAATTTCTTAGCTGGATCATGTCACTGGGAAACGGCATAAGAATTATCGGGCCAGAAGCGGTATGTGAACAGATGAAAGCAGAAGTATTGAGATTACAGAAACAGTATTGTTAGAGTTTGTATAATACAAGATATCAGGCGTTGTCTGGTATCTTTTTTTTGTTTCGCAGCATGAACCCTAGAGGGCTCTTGAAGAAAATCGAATATAAGTTCGTGGTATTTTTATACCACATGTTTGATGATAAAGTATGTTTATAACCGGTAAACCACAGAGTTTTCAGAGAGGATAATTGTTATGAGTAAAAAAGAAGGATATAGCAGAAAAGGATTATTTGGAGAGGTTAAACATTATGATGCGAATGGACGGAAAATTGGAGAAAGTCGTCCGAGTTTCTTTGGTGGTATGAATAATTATGATGTAAATGGTCATAAAGTTGGAGAAAGCCGTCCTAGCTTTTTCGGGGGAATGAATCATTATGACAATCATGGTCATAAGACGGGAGAAAGTAGGCCGGGGTTATTTTCCGGAGCAAATCATTATGATAATCATGGTCATAAAACAGGTCATAGTTATCGGGGAATACTTGGTGATTGGAATCATTATGATGATTAATATTTCTGAAAGGAAGTGTCATTATGAATAATAGAAAATCTGGTGGAACAGGACTTGCAATTCTTTTGACCGTTGGAATCATGTTATTCATTGGTTTTTGTATAAACAGTAGTAAGCCAAAGTGTGCTATGGGAGGTTGCAATAAAGAGAGGACAACTAATAGTCAGTATTGTGTTTTACATGATTTGAGCTACAGATCTTATGGAAACCCGGATTATAACGCTGTGTATAAACAGAGTCAGGAAAAAAGAAAAAACAATACGAGTAATACGGTTTCTGATACTGGTATTAAGAACAATAGTAATTCACAGCCTTCTTATAATGCCAACAAAAAGACATATACAGGGAAGAGTTTTGATCCGTATGATGCAGAAGAATATGACGATCCAGATGATTTTGCAGATGAATGGGCAGAAGAATTTGGAGACGGTGATTATGATGATGGATATGATGATGCATACGATTACTGGGAAGATGAAATGGAATAAGAGAGTGGAAAAGAGAAGCATTTGATTTTAGACACAGGAGGAAAATATATGTTTAAACCACTTGATGACCTGTTTGATTTTAACCATGATGGAAATATGGATAGAATTGAAACAGCGGCAGAACTTGCATACATGGATGAAATTGGTATGTTAACAAATAAATCTGAAGACAAATTTTTGTCTAAGGATGAGGAAGATCTTTTTGCAGATGAAATGGATGAGTTAGAAATTGCTGGTTTAGATATTATGGAATTGGCTATGATGGATTCTGACGAAAGGAAGGAAGCTATAGAAGATGCTGGTCTGAATCCGGATGATTATGATTTTGACTGAGTATTAACGAATTTTGGGTTGGATTTAATAAAAATATTTCATTCCATAGTAAAATTTATTTTTGAGTTATCAAAACATATAATTGCTATATCTGTTAATCCGTTATATAATAATATAGATTAGGTAAAGATTCGTGTTTATTTCTGAAAGAGGTACTTGCATGGGAGTTTCATATAACGGATTATGGAAATTATTGATTGACAATAATATGAAAAAAATGGATTTGGTTGGACGTGTTGGCATCAGTAGTAGCACGTTGGCAAAAATGAGCAAAGGAGAAATTGTGTCACTGGCTGTTCTTGAAAAAATTTGTGATGAATTGGATTGCGATTTTGGAGATCTTATTAGCTATGACCGGAAAGGGGCTAAGAAATGATGGAATACAGTGCATCTAGTGTAAAATTTCTCCTTTGGCATGTCGAGACCAAAGAAACGGCAAAGCTATTACAAAAGAATAGTTTTGAAGAAATAAGGAAGATGGTTCTAGAAGATAATATTTTTCAGCAAAAATCAAGAGAACGGGCGCAGAGTGAGTACAGCTGTATAAAAAAAAGATTGCAATCATTACCTGATGAATTGATTAAAAAATTAATTAAAGCAGATGTTCAGACGTCCAAAATTATCACATTTATTGCATGTATGACAACAGATAGGCTTTTATTTGAGCTTATGTTTGAAGTGTATAGAAATAAAGTTCATTTTGGTGAAGAATATATAAGTGATGCAGATTTAAATATATTTATGAATAATAAAAGAGATCAGAGTGAAAAATTTGCAGGCTTTACTGATGCAACTGTAAAAAAGCTAAAGCAGAATTACTCAAAATATATGTTAGAAGCAGGATTTATTACTGGGAAATCATCAGATATAAAAATTGCTCATCCCTATATAGATCCAGAAGTTAGAGATATATTATTTAGAAATCAGATGGAAAAGTATTATTATGCACTTACAGGAGAAATGTGATGGAATTTCAAGATAAACTGGATGGTATTTGGAAAAGAATATCGGATGAGGAATTTCTGGCGAATAGAGGCGTAGCAAACGAAGTCCGATATTATGTTTTTGATTACGATGCTTCGATGGAACTTGTCGTAAGACGAAAAATCGAATTGTTACAAAAACAGAATAATCCACAGGCAGACGGTTTTGAAATCGTAGTTTTTGATTTGTATCAAATGGTGTTGGATATTTTGGAAGAAAGAGGATATGTAGAGAAATGCATTAAATTTGAAAAAACAAAAGGGCGTGAGTATCTTTATAACGCAGTTTCAAAATTACTCCGTTTGACATCTTCAAGTAACCTGATCGTGAATAGGATTGTTGAGCAGACACCAGAACATGCGGTAGTTTTTCTGACTGGAGTAGGGAAAGTGTTTCCTTTTGTAAGATCGCATAATATATTGAATAATTTGCATCAGGTATTAGATTCTGTTCCGGTGGTTATGTTTTATCCGGGAAAATGGAACGGGGAGTCATTAAGTCTCTTTGGAACAATTAATGATGGCAATTATTATCGGGCATTTCCACTTATTGTGTAGGAGGGCAGTACAGTATGAAAATTAAGGATATGTTTTATAAAGAAATAGACCGGGATATTAAAGGGGTAATCAAGGTTGGACAGGCAGATGATGAGAATGTTTATCAGGAACTTGAAGAGTATGTTGTAACATCCGAACTGGAATCCTATATGAAACGCTTTTTCAATGCCTATATTAATGGCTTAGAAACTAAAACAGACAAGATGGGTGTTTGGATTTCTGGCTTCTTTGGTAGTGGTAAATCTCATTTCTTGAAAATTCTCTCATATCTATTGTCGAACAAGCAGGTATATGATAAAAATGGACAACAACATACAGCCACAAATTTCTTTACTGAAGGTATAAAAGTAGAAAATGCCGATCTTAAAAAGGATATACAGACGATAGCGGAACATAGTGATGATGTGGATGTTATCTTATTTAATATTGATTCTAAAAGTGAAAGTGATTCCAAGATGAACAAAGAAGCAATTCGTGATGTATTCATGAAAGTGTTTAATGATTATCTTGGCTATTGTGGCTCTATTCCATTTTTGGCTGAATTTGAGAGAAAACTGGATGCAGATGGTGTCTATGAGGCTTTTAAAGATAAGTTTGAAGAAATTAATGGTACTTCTTGGGTAGAAGCAAGAGAGGATTTTTATTTTATTCAGGACGAAATTATTGAAGCAGTTACTTCACTAGGCATTATGAGTGAAAAAGAAGCAAATAACTGGGCAGAAAATGCACAGAATACATATAGTATGTCAGTGGAAAAGTTTGCTCAATGCGTTCGCAATTATTGTGACAGTATAAGTAAAAATCATCATGTAGTATTCCTCGTAGATGAAATTGGACAATATATTGCAGATGACAGTCAGCTTATGGTTAATCTACAGACGGTTACTGAAGATCTCGGAACAGCATGTAAAGGAAAAGCATGGATAGTAGTTACTAGTCAGCAAGATATTGATTCCATTACAAAAACTATGGGTAATGATTTCTCGAAAATTCAGGGACGTTTTGATACTAGAATTGCATTGTCCTCGGCAAATGTCGATGAGGTCATTCGGAAACGTATTCTGTATAAAACAGATATGGCTGCGGCGATTTTACGGGATCTGTATGGAGAATATGAATCCGTATTAAAAAATATTATAACATTCAGTGAAGGAACACCAGACATGCCATTGTATAGGGATGCTGATGACTTTGTAGAAGTATATCCTTTTATTCCATATCAGTTTAAGCTTCTGGGAAATGTATTGACATCTATTAGACAGTACAGTTCAAGCGGAAAACATCTGGCAGATGGCGAACGTTCTATGCTTGCACTTTTTAAAGAGGCAGCACAAAAATATGAAAATGAACGGGAAGGTGTACTTGTACCATTTAACGCTTTCTATAGTGCACTTGATGATTTCATTGATCACACACATCGAATTGTAATTACGCAGGCCTCTAAGAATAGCAGATTAAGTAAATTTGATGTAGAAGTACTGAAAGTTTTGTTTATGGTTAAGCATGTAAACAATTTCAAAAGTAATGTAGAGAATATTACTACACTGATGGTATCAAAAGTAACAGAAGATACTCTGGAACTTCGGAAAAATGTAGAGGCATCTTTTCGCCTGCTTGCAAATGAAGGAGTAGTACAGAAAAATGGCGAAGAATATACATTTCTGACAAACGAAGAGCAGGATGCAGAGAATCTCATAAGGACGATCAATATTGATCCGAAAGATATAGTAAGTTATGTGGCTTCTGTTGCTTTTGAAGAGGCAATCGCATTACCAAACAGTAAATATAAGTACAACAATCGTTATCAGTTTGGATTTAATCAACAGATTGATGACAGAATGATTAGAAGTAATCCAACAAATCATTTAACATTGCATCTTTTGACAGCTTACTGTGGGAAAGACGATGACCTGAGTTTGGGTTTGCTGTCTGCGGATGAGAAAAGTGTGGTAGTACGTTTATCAGATGATTATGCTTATCTTACAGAGACAGAAAGCATGAAAAAGGTAGAGGCTTTTTTAGGGAAACCAGATTTGGCGAATCTTACAAATTATGAAGTAATTCGAATTAATAAACAAAAAGAACGAAATGATCGGGTTAAGAGAATTAGCGATTATGTGAGATTGGCTTTGGAGGCGGCAGAGATTTATGTACGTGGTGAAAAAGTTGTAACCAAGGCAAAAGACGTGGTGTCCAGAATAAATGAAGCCTTTGGTAAATTGGTATCCAGTGAGTTCAGTAAACTGAATGATATGGAGACTGCACCTGAGACAGCTGATATTCAGGAAATGCTGAAAAAGACAAAGGCACAGATGACCTTGGATTTACCAGGAATGAGAGAAGCTAATGCAGATGCATTGCGTGAACTACTCACAAAAGTACAGGAAGCTGAACGATCTGGGAAAATCTATTCTATCAAACAGGCACTGACAGATTTCGAAGATGTACCATATGGATACACTGAACTGGATATTGAGTATTTGATTGCGACATTGTATAAAAAGGGACAGATTGCACTGAAATTGAATAGTGTGATTTATAGCCCGGCAAGTACGACACCGGAAGATGCTTTTAAATATATAACTAGAAAAGAATTCCGGGAAAAGATTTGTCTCGTTATGAAAGAAATTCCAAAAACTTTGTGGGTGAAATCTCTGAAGAAAGTTATCCAGGATTTCTGTAAGCGTACGGTTGTGACAGATGATACTGATGTATTAATGAGAGATTTTCGTGGCTTTGCTCAAACAAAAAAAGCATACATGCAGACACTCTTGCGTGAAGAGTATAGGACAAATGACAAGCTCCCGGGCAAGTCTCTTTTAGAAAAATCAATTAGGTTAATTGATGATGTTCTTCAGATTAATGATCCAATGACATTTTATAAACGGGTAGATGAATTATATGATGATTTTGATGAAGCAGCAGAAGGATTGAATGATTTACAAACTTTTTTGGATGGTCCCCAGAAAGAAAAATTTAATAAAGCGTGCTTTATTCTTTCTATTTTCAAAAAGAGCGAAAATTACATTTCTGATTCAGAGGTACTTGGATATGCTCGTCAGGTAGAGAAGCTAATTAACCTTCCGGAACCATATGGATTCATCAATAAACTGGAAGAATTTGCAATTAGATTACAGAATGCGATTACGGATCTTCTGGAAAGGGATGCACAGCGCATTGAACCGGATGTTTATGCGGATCGCAAAATCGCTTTGGAAGCAGTTTTGGATGAACGCCCTTATGCTGGAGTATTAAAAAAGAGAATAGAGAAGAAATTTTATGAATTACTTGAGAAACTGAAACAGACGAATGATATAGCTGCTTTAAATGGTATTCCTTCAGAGAGCAATGCACTTTTGCAAAACTGTCTGAATGATATTCAAAATGAAGAGAATGCATATCAGAGGACTTTGGTGCAGTTAACACCTCCAGGAACAGAACCAGAAAAGCAGCCGGAAAAGAAACCAGTGAAGATGCTTCAGACTGTTCCGATAACAATGCGTACACTTACTAAAGGAAAATCCTATACCATAAGGGATGCGGAAGATGTTAACGTATTTCTTGAAGAGATAAAGAGAGAACTGATAGAAAAATTAGGCGATGATAAAGTAATTAAGTTAAGTTAGGCGGGAAAGAATGGAAAAGACAGCTATAAAAAACTTTGCAATAGAAGCAAGAAAAATTCTAATGAGATCTGCAATTGCTCAGGCAGGCTTCTATGGTGTTACAAAAGAAGGATGTTCAGAGCCTATCCAGAGGGGGGCGGGGTTTGAAGTCTACATGACCGTGGCAGGTACAGAAAATCGCATTTATGGTGAGGACCTGAATCGTCGTAGAAAACTGGTACAGGAAGTACAGAAGATAGGGTTTGATCAAGTAATTGAAAAAACGGCTTATACATGGTTTAACAGATTAATTGCTATTCGATTTATGGAAGTCAATGATTATCTGCCTACCAGGACAAGGGTACTTTCATCGGAAACAGGAAGCAAAACGCCTGATTTAGTGACTCAGTATTTAGATGTGGAACTTAATCTGAAGGATGAGGAACTGCAGAAGATTCAATCATCCATTAGGAATAATAAATATGATGAGGCATTTGTGTTATTGTTCATAAAACAATGCAATGAGCTTAATAGAGTACTTCCGAAATTATTTGAAAAAACAGATGACTACATGGAACTATTGCTGAAAATATCTTATATCAATGATGGTGTTGTTCGTATGCTGGTAGATACGATTCCAGAACAGTATTTCAATGTCAAGAAAGAAGGTCAGGTAGAAATTATTGGATGGATGTATCAGTATTATAATACAGAACCCAAAAGTGAAGCATTTGCCAAAAAAGGTAAGATAACAAAGAAAGAAATTCCAGCAATTACTCAGCTGTTTACTCCAGATTGGATTGTTCGTTATATGGTTGAAAATAGTCTTGGTCGTTTATGGGTAGAAGGTCATCCTGATACTATGGAGCTACTGAAAGACAATTGGAAGTATTATCTGGAAGAGGCTGAACAGGAACCAGAGGTGCAGACAAAACTGGCTAAGATTAAAATGGAATATGCCAAACTTAATCCAGAGGACATCACATTTATGGATTGTTGTATGGGAAGTGGGCATATTCTGGTATATGCTTTTGATGTTTTTATGCAGATTTATGAAAGTATGGGGTATTCAAGAAGAAATGCGGTACAACAGATATTGGTTAATAATCTGCATGGATTAGATATTGATGATCGTGCAGCACAGCTTTCTTATTTTGCTGTCATGATGAAAGTATTGGAATATGATAAGAGATTCTTTAACAGGGAATACCAGCCACAGCCAAATGTCTATGCAATTCAGGAAAGTAATGGAATAAACAGGGCACAGTTGAATTATTTTGGTTCTGATTTGTCAACTGGTGAGAAAAAAGAAGCACTGGATCAGATGACAAAGTTGTTGGACACATTCGTCGATAGCAAAGAATATGGTTCGATTTTGAAGGTAGAACAATACGACTGGGACTTATTAAGGAGATTTGCTGATGATATAGATACAGATGGTCAGTTATCTATTGATACATATGGATTAAGTGACACTGTAGATCAGATTAAAGAGTTGATTGCTATTGCTGAAGTAATGTCACAAAAATATTGGGTAACAAGTACGAATCCACCATATGCAAGCCTAAGTAATTTGGATACAAATATTAGCAATTATGTTAAAAAGCGTTATCCAGACAGTAAACCAGATTTATATGCGGTTTTTATTGAAAAGTGTAGCATGATGACTGTGAAACTTGGATTTCAGGCAATGATTACACAGCATTCATGGATGTATTTGTCTAGTTTTCAAAAGTTACGTGAGAAAGTATTACATATTGATGTTATAAACATGGCACATCTAGGTGCAAGGGCATTTGATGATATTGGCGGTGAAGTTGTACAGACTACAAGCTTTGTGTTGAGGAAGTCATTCTTACGGAATTATGTAAGTCGATTTAGTCGTTTGGTGGAATGCAATTCTTCCGCAGCAAAGAAAGAGTTGTTTTTAGCTGGAGAAAATAATTATTCAAAAAAGCAAGATTCATTTGGAACAATCCCTGGTATGCCTTTTGCATACTGGTTGTCTGATGCAATGATAAAAGTATTTGAGTTTCCACCGCTTTCAGATATTGGAGAAACACGAGAAGGTGTAACAACAGCAAATAATGATTTATTTTTAAAACTTTGGTTTGAAGTGAATATCAATGATATTTGTATGAGTTGTAAATCTCATAAAGAAAGTGAGTATTTAGAGGAAAAGTGGTATCCCCATCATAAAGGTGGAGAATACCGAAAATGGTATGGTAATTGCGAATATGTGATTTATTGGCACCATGGGGCTAAAGCTATTCGCAATTATAAAGATGAAGAAACTGGAAGAATTCGTTCCCATAATTATAATATAGATTACAATTTTCGTGAATATGCCACGTGGTCGAGAATTTCATCTGAAAATGTTGGAATGAGATACTCACCATCTGGATTTGTATTTGATTCTGCGAGCGCAGGATTATTTCTGCCTAAAGATGTTTTAAAATATGGAATGGGTTTTATTTGCTCAAAAGTTGCAAAACCATTATTGTTGGTGCTCAATCCAACCATAAAAATTCAACCAGGCGATGTTGCAAATTTACCTTTTGTAATTAAAAAGGAATTCATACAAATAGTAAATGAGTATGTGGACAAGAATATAGAAATTTCAAAAAGTGAATGGGATTCTTTTGAGATTTCATGGGATTTCAAAGAACATCCACTTGTATGGTGGAGTAAAAGGCTTTGGGATGCGACAAACATAGCTGGGACAATGTCATATTATTATGGAGAATTACCAGAAGTAAGATGTCCTTTAGAATTATGTTATCTGTTATGGCAGGGCCAGTGCAATGAACGTTTCAAGCATCTGAAAGCTAATGAAAAAGAATTGAATCGTATATTTATTGATATTTACAGTTTACAGGATGAACTAAATCCAGATGTGGAAGAGAAAGATGTAACTGTCCGAAAAGCTGACCTAAAACGGGATATTAAGAGCCTTATTTCATATGCTGTGGGCTGCATGTTTGGACGATATTCTCTGGATGAGGAAGGACTTGCCTTTGCTGGCGGAGAGTGGGATGACAGCAAGTATCGAACGTTTATTCCGGATAGTGATAACTGCATTCCGATTACGGATGAAGAATATTTTGAGGATGATATTGTTGGACGATTTTGTGAATTTTTGAAAGTTGTATTTGGAGAAGAATCTTTTGAAGATAACTTGAACTTTGTAGCACAGGCATTGGGAAATAAAGGAAATAATAGCCGAGATGTAATCCGAAACTATTTTTTGAATGACTTTTTCAAAGATCACTGTAGTACATATTCAGTGTCTGGTTCAGGGAAACGTCCTATATATTGGTTGTTTGATTCTGGAAAAGAAAATGGATTTAAGTGCTTGATTTATATGCACAGGTACAACAGAGATACAGTAGGACGTATCCGTTCTGAATACTTGAAAAAATCTCAGGATGCAATTGAGGGTGCCTTAAAAAATGCAGAGTACGCAATCAATAATTCCGAAAGTGCTGTTGATCGTGCAGCAGCTACAAGAAAACGGGATAAATATATCAAGCAGTTGAATGAAACGAGAATTTATTATCAGGCACTGTCCCATGTGGCACTTCAGAGAATAGAAATTGATCTGGATGACGGCGTGAAGAAGAATTATGCAAAATTCCAGAATATTGAAGTGGTTGCTGAGAATGGAAAGAAACAAAAAGTTAATTTACTTGCAAAGATATAGGTGATTTTTTGGATATTGAAAAACTTGCAACAAGTACAATAACAGACTGTATAGCGGGGACAGATTTTCTGTCTCCGTGGATTAGCGAAGGGGATAGAGAACCTTCATGGGATGGATTCATTTATGCATACTCCCAAAAAAGCCAAGCAAAACAATATTTGACCGGACGTGCAGCCGTTCAAGTAAAGGGAAAGCGGGTTAAAAGTTTAAAGAGAAAGAGCATAACATATCCGGTCTCAATGATTGATCTGGAAAACTATAGAAATGATGGTGGATCATTGTTCTTTGTAGTGGCTATTACAGATAAATTAGAGAAGAAGATATATTATTCTGCATTGTTACCATATAAGATTAACCAGTTGATGAAAATCTATGACGGTAAGAAAAAACCAAGCTTAACGTTTGCTGAATTTCCGACAAAAAAGAATGAAATTGAAAATATAGTCATAAATTTTGTCAAAGATTGTAGAAAACAGGCGGTGGTTAAAAATGGAAAAAACTGGACAATAGATGAAGTAGAAAAGTTGGTTGGGTTTGATAATTTATGCTTGAATTTCTCTGTAACTTGTATAGGGTATGATAGAAATGATCCGTTCCCGTATATGAAAAATAGTGATTTTTATATGTATGCAGGAAACAAAGATAAATCAATACAATTTCCGATAGAGCATATTGAGAATCTTGAAATAGTTACCTATGATAAAGATATTGAGATATCCGCGAATAATAAAGTCTTTTATAATAGAATAAAGTTAGAATATCGCAGAGATGGAACTCGGATTACTCATATTGGAAAAAGTATTCGAATGAACTTTTCTGAGGATACCAAAGCTACTTTTAAGTATGAATTAAAGGGTAATTTGGATGAACGAATATGTTCTGCAGAGTTTATGATTGCGGTATATGAAGACCAAGGATTTTGTGTGAATGGTTCAAAACTTCATCTTGATCATATTCAGCAGAAAATAAATATTGATGAGGTTAAAAAGAAATTACGGTATTTGAAACTCGTAAAAGAAATGCTTGATAAATTTGGTGTTAGTAAATCGTTGGATGCTGATAATTTGACTCCAAAAAATGAAGCGGATATACGAATGCTGATTAATACGCAGTTATATGGGCAAAAAGCATTTTTTGAGGATAATAAAGAAATTCCGAGTGCGGGATTTATCCATATTGCGAATATTCATCTGTTAATTGCGTGCACAAAAACAGATGATAGCCACTATTTGATAGAAAATTACTTTTGTAAAGAAATTTTTTGTTCTATGGACAAAACAGAAAATACAGCAACCTCTCAATACGTATTGATGAGTCCAGAAAACTATTTGGAAGCAGATAATTTTGATGCTAAAAGGGTTGAGGAATCCTTTAAGAAGCATCACAATACGAGCCATTATTCTCAGACGAATTTCAGTATTTTAAATATGTTGACAGCTTATGACAAGGATCAAAAAAGAGAGGATTTGCTAATATTAGCAGAAAAATTGTGTGAATGGCTGATTAGTGAACAACCAGATGATTATGTTTATCAAATAAATCTATTACAATGCCATAAGCGAAGAGAAAAATTAACCGATCAGGAAATAATAAAATTAAATGATATAAGCAAAGAAGTGGGAAATAATGATTTTTTGCAAGCGGGAATTCAGATATTATTGGACAACTATCGGCTTGCAAAGATTTATTTACATAGATTGTCAGAAGCTGATAGAAAAGAGTTTGAAAGTTACCCGATTTATAACTTGATGAAGCAGGAGAATTAAGTATGGAATTACAAGATGTACAGAACAAACTAAATTTGATGCTCTCCGGGACAGAACGGAAGATTGTATTCTGGTATGATGATGATGCAGCATATGAAGAAGATATTGAACAGTTAGAATTGGCTCCTGGAAATAAAAAATGGATTCTTACACAGGATAACTGGTTTGAGACAAAATTACTTTTGGAAGTTCAAGATACTACATCAAATTATCTGGTATATGCTCCTTTTTCCAGACCAGAGGATAAAGATAATTTTCTTGCAGATATTTTTTATTATTCGGAGCATTTTTATTCAGATAAGATGATACAGTTATGCGGTGAATTAGGTGTTCCGATAGAGTGTCAGGATGAAGTGAAACGGTACAAGAAGTTTTGGACTGTGAATAACACCACAAAATTTCAAAAATTACAGATACCAGAGTATACGGTGTCGACAGTTGATTTGGGAATTCTATGTGTTTTAGCAGGTGTAAAAAGCTGCAATTTTGAGGAACTGGTTCGAAAAATATTGTTAGGAGGTACAGAAGAAAACACTATCTTGAAGAAGTTTACATCATATAAAATAGCAGATGTTTTCTGGAAAATGTGTGAAAAGCAGTATGGATATAAAGATAGTGATCCGACAATCCGGAAATTCCTTGCGACCATGATTATTACTTATGCAGATACAATGGCAAATGGGAATATTCCAAAAGCATGGAAAACATTTCTTTCCAGTAAACAGAATGATGTTATTGTTTTTGTAAAGAATTTAATGAATAATGAAGAAACAAAAGATTTTTATGATAGTGTATCAACGGATATTTCCAAAGAACTGGATCTTCCAAATAGTATTTTACAGATTCCATTGGATAATATAGTGGTAAGTGATGCTTTTGAGGATTTTGATTATAATATTATTTCATGGATAATTGCAAAAATGGAAGATGGTATGCTGGATGAACAAATAGGAGGAATGAGCATACCAGAAATATGCGAGAGTCGTTTGAAAAACTGTTATCATTTTTCAGGCAAGTTTGAAATGACATATCAGATGCTGCTTAATGGATATAAGATATTAAAAGAGGTTCCACTACATCAGTATCAGCCCAAAATTGAAGATGTTATAAATGATTATACAGAGAATGCATATTTGATTGATACCTGGTATCGGAAATTCTATTATTATCTGGACAAGATTGGAGTTACAGAGAATATCGAAAAAATACGTGATCTGGTTGAGAATATTTATACTAACAAGTATTTAAGTAGCTATTCATTCAAGTGGAACCAGAGCCTTACCCCTGATGCATATCAGACGGGCATGTACCCTAAACAGGATAGTTTTTATAATAGATTTGTAAAACCATTATTGCGTGAAGGTGGAAGAGAAGGGCGAGTCATTGTAATAATCTCAGATGCATTTCGTTATGAATGTGCAAAAGAGTTACAGAATAATCTGGATCTGGATGAGAAATGTGATGCGAAAATAAGTCATATGCTAGGGGTACTTCCTTCGGAAACTACGTTAGGAATGGCATCATTATTACCGCATGATGAAATATTGGTAGGTCCTAGTTTAGAAATATCTGTTGATGGTATGAAATGCGGTAATAGTATGGACGATCGTAGGAAGATTCTTCAAAAATCTGTTCTCAGATCAGATTGTTATGATTTTGATGTGCTTAAGAATGCAAAGCAGGCAGAAGTACGTGAAATGCTTCAGGATAAAGAGGTTGTGTATATTTATCAGAATCAGATTGATGATCGGGGCGAAAGCAAAAAATCCGAAAATGAGGTTTTTAATGCCTGTCAAGAAGCCATCGAAGAAATTCAGATGTTAATAAGGCGACTGACTGGTTATGTATCTGCGACCCGATTCTTGATTACAGCAGATCATGGATTTATATATAAAAGGGATAAGTTACATGAATACGATAAGATTTCCTTGGATAAATCACAAATAGCATTGGCCAATAAAAGGTATTTACTATCGTTTGACGCAGTCAGAAATGATGCAATGGTTAGCCGTGCTATGACATACTTAGGGAAATTAAATAGATTATATGTCACAACACCTATGGGTGTAGACATTATCAAGACTCCCGGTGGAGGGCAAAATTATGTTCATGGTGGTTCATCGCTTCAGGAAATGATTATTCCTGTGATAAAGGTGATAACTTATAAAGGAAAACAGGATACGAGTTCTGTAAATGTTGAGCTTTCGTATAGTTCAAATAGGATTACGGATATCATGGTATATCTTGATTTTATGCAGATGGAAGCTGTAACAGATACTTTAAAATCGAGAAAACTAATGGCATTCTTTGTTGACGAAGCAGGAACAAAAATATCTTATGATGTGCCAATTATTGCCAATAGTACTGAGAATGATCCAAGAAAGCGAGTTATGAAGGAGAAGTTCATTTTAAAAAGTGGAAACTATAGCAGAGGAAAGGATTATTACCTTGTACTGGCAGATATGGAAGATGAAAAGAAAGAGCATCAAAGATACAGATTTGAGATTGATATTGCAGGAATACTGTGATGAAAGAGGGAACAGAAGATGAATGATAGTTATATCATAAGTAAAATGAATGAATATATGTTCCAGTTAAATCAGAAGATGGGGAAGTGGCTGAATAAAAAACTTCCCCAGATTACGAATAATTGGTGGCAGGAGCTTGTAGTGAACAATTTAAGTACGTTGCAAAAAGATAAGGTTGAGAAAAGCAATATCCATGATGTTGCTGGGCTTGATCTTGCGTCTCTTTTGCGTGTTTTTGAACGTAACTGGTTTGTGATTACAAGCTCTTTTTTTGTAAATAATAAAGAGCGTGCCAAAATTCGTCAGATGCAACAAATAAGAAATGATTGGGCACATATTACACCGCAGGATATTAATAAGAAAAAAGTAATACATGACGTCAATGTTATCATTGAACTCATGCAGACTTTCGATGCTTCCATGAAAGAAACCAGGGACATGGAGGAGTTTTTATTTGATATTGAAGATGACAATAATATAAAAATAGAACCGGAAAAGAAACCACGAAAGAAGGAAGATACGGAAGTTTCAACGGATAAAACAATTAAAATTGGAAGTCCTGTGACATTGGCTAGTGATCCGACAATCATAGGTGCTGTAATAGGAAAAGAAGGGAAGAAATATACTGTCCTGATTAATAATAAGTTTGAAACTTATTATGAAGAGCAGATTTGTCTTGTTCAAGAGAAGAAGACAAATGCTCATGTTTCTTTATCACGTGTTAGAACTGCACTGACTGCATACCAGATCAGTAATCCGGGTTCTAGTAATTTGTATTCTTTGAATTCTGCACGAATTGACTTTGTGCCATATCAGTTCCGTCCTGCTTTAAAGATGATTAAGGCGGACAGTCCGAGACTTTTGGTAGCAGATGATGTGGGTGTCGGAAAGACGATTGAAGCAGGTTTGATATTAAAAGAACTGGAGGCACGTTCCAGTATTAATTCAGTATTAATCATTTGTCCAAGACCATTAGTAGCGGAGCGAAAATGGGAATTGGAAATGAAACGGTTTGATGAGAATTTTACGCAGATGGATGGAAAAACTCTTTCTGAAGCAATTTCTGAGACTGACCGTGATGGAGCTTGGCCAGAAAGACATAGTAAAACGATTATTCCATATTCTTTATTCAGTGAAGATATGATTATGGGGACACAATCCAAGTCTGCTAAGAAAAAGAAAACACTTGGCTTGGATGAACTTGACCCTATCCCACATTTTGATCTTGTTATTGTAGATGAGGCTCATAATATACGTAATGCGAATACATGGATGTATAAAGGTGTAGAAATATTCTGCCGAAATGCAGATGCGGTAGTATTCCTTACGGCAACACCATTGCAAAATAGCAATAATGATTTATATACGCTTTTAAATCTTCTCCGACCTGATATTGTGATTGATAAAGATATTTTCAAAACAATGGCTGAGCCAAATGCTTATATCAATCGGCTTCTTCGTACTGTAAGGAACCAAGAAGATGGATGGCAGGAAGCAGGTAGGGAAGAAGTTGCCAATATTCTGAATACAACATGGGGACGGAATGTCATCCAACATAATCCAGATTTTGAGAAAATCTATGATTTTCTTGAAAAGGATAGTGTAACAAGAGATGAAAAGATTGAAATGATGGGGAAAATTGAATCATTACATACCTTCCATTCCATTATTAACCGAACCAGGCGTAAAGATATTGAAGACTTCTGCATTCGTCGTAATCTTACGGTTAAAGTACCGTATAATGCGGCACAGAAAAATCTCTATGATGCTTTAATGGAATTCGAGGCTACGTCACTTACCATGCTTCACGGAAGCCGAAGTGTTAGATTTATGATGTGCACAATCATGAGACAGGCGGCAAGTTGTATATATGGATTGCAACCGTTTTTGAAAGATATTGTTGCGAGAAGAATGGAGCAGGTTCAGAAAGACGGTGAATTATATGAGTATGATTTTGAGTTGAATAATGATGAAGAGAATTCATTGTTTGAGCTTGCAGATAAAATTGCAGAGCTTTCGGAAAAGCTTCCAGATGATGATCCGAAATTTGAAAAAATGTTTGAGATTATCCAGTTAAAGCAGAGGGAAGAAAATAATCGTGTTATTATATTCAGTTCTTTCAGACATACACTGTCATACATCCGAAAGAAACTACAGAAAAGCGGAATTCGTGTGGGGCAGGTGGATGGATCCGTACCTGATGATGAACGTTATGCTCTGCGTCAAAGATTTTTGTTAGATCGAGATAATGAAAATGCTATTGATGTTTTATTATTCAGTGAAGTTGGATGTGAAGGTCTGGATTACCAGTTTTGTGATACGATGATCAACTATGACTTACCTTGGAATCCAATGAGGATTGAACAGAGAATTGGACGTATTGACAGACGAGGACAAAAGTCAGACACAGTAAAAATCTATAATATGATAACTGACGATACAATTGATGCAACTGTGTACGACAGATGTTTAAGTAAGATTGGTGTGTTTGAGTCAAGTATCGGAGATTGTTCCGAAATTCTTGGCGATATCAGTGATCAGATAATAAAAATAATGTTTGATCCCGAATTAACCGAGGCGGAAAGAACGTCCAAGATTGAACAGATGGCTGATAATGAAGTAAAAAAAGTCCAGGAAATGCGTAATCTGGAGCAGGAAGAGAAGTCACTTTATGGTTTTGATCTTTCTAATTATATACAGAATAAGGATGTACAGGATGCTGAAAATATGTGGATTTCACCGGGAAGTATTCAGGAAATGGTAGATACATTCCTGAATGATCTACTGGGAGAGGGAGAATACATTCGAGGAAAAAATGATCTGAAAAGTCTTCGACTTGCAAGTGACAAACGGCGGATGTTGCTGGAAAATCTGAAGAACGTAAAGATAGTGAACAGTAATAATGCATCAAGGTTATGGAATGCTTATTTAAAATCAGACAAACCAATATTACCGGTAACATTTGACAGTGTGTGTGCGAAGGATAATAGAAATGCTGCATTTCTTACACAGATGCATCCATTGGTTATACAGGCAGCTGCTTATGAAAGCAATGAACTTCCATGCGAAGTAGGAGTGGCAGTGAGTACGGATGAGTTGCCGGAAGGAGATTATGAGTTCTTAATTTATGTATGGCGTTTTGTTGGATTGCGTCCAGATGTGAGATTAGTGCCAATCAGTGATAATGAAATTGTACAAAAGAATATTTTGAATTACATTCAGTATAGTTCCGAATATGATTACGGAGACGTTGGTCATGAAGCAATATGGGATGCAATGGATAAATTGCATTATCAAAAATGGCAGAAGGAAAAAGAAGAATATTCTACAGACGTGCGTAATGAATGTGAGTATCGCTTGGAACAACTGGCACACTCATTCCATCAGCGAGAAGCAATTTTTAAAGGGATGATAAAAAACGCGGATGATGACAGAATCAAGAGAATGCGTCAGTCCCAGCTTGATAAGCTGATCACTGATTTTGATCAGCAGAGGAAGAGAATCGATGAGACGGTACGGAGTGTGGATATACATACGAACCTTCAGGTAAAAGGGATTCTCCACGTTGAAGGATAAGGTAACATGGTATGGGAAAAATCAATTATCAGAAAATCTATGAAACAAACAAGGATGAATGGAAAGCTCTGACCAGAGAGCCTCAGAAATATGAGGCTCTCCTTGCCGGACATTATTCGGAAAGCAATCATTTTGTATATGAACTTTTGCAAAATGCAGAGGATGAACAAGCAGATAGAGTAGTAATTGAATATTATGATGATAAATTGGTATTTTACCATAATGGCACACCATTTGATGAAAATGATGTAAGAGGAGTCTCTTCAATGCTTATGGGTACCAAGGATCGGAATTCAGCCCAGACTATTGGACGTTTTGGTATGGGTTTTAAATCTGTATTTAAATATACATATCAGCCGGAGATATATTCTGATAATGAGGCTTTCCGAATTGAAAATTATTTGCTCCCAGTGGAAATAAAAAATGGTTGGGATTATGAGGCGGTTAAAAGAGGGTTGAGTTATCCATTATGTAGCGGTGGAAAATACTACCCGTTTCGAGAACAGAAACATCTGACAAAAATTGTGATTCCATTTCAAAAAAGGAATCAGGATGGAAAGCTGGTTAAAGTATCAGGGAAAGAAGTATTACAGAAATTAAAGGAATTAAATGGAGAAATATTGTTATTTCTTAGCCATATTAAAAAACTGTATTGGATCAATCAATCAACAGGTAAATTTGCAATGATTACTCTTGATGTTGATCAAACAGACATGAATCTTATTAGTTGTAGAATAGAAGGAAGTGCATATCAGAATAGAGAAGAAATCACACGATACCTGAAATTTAAAAAGGTATTTGATCATCCAAATATGAAATCAGCAGAGGTAAGCGTTGCATATAGAGTAAATAATAAGGCAAATGTTATTATGGATATGAAAGGGGAGCCAGTATGGGTATATTTTCCAACCCGTGATATGACTGCACTTCCATTTTTGATTCATGGCTCGTTTGAAACAGCTGTGTCGAGGGAAAAATTGATGACGCCTTCGGATTTTAATGCTTCATTATTCCAGAATTTGGGTGATTTGATTGCAAATTCTCTTGAAGAGTTGAAAAAGAGAAACTTAATAACACAGAATTTTATTAGAAAAGTGTTGATTGCTGCATTTAAAGATGAGGCAGAGAATGATACAATACCTGGTTTACGAAAAAAAATTACAAACCGGTTTAAAAAGGGATGCTTACTGCCTGATAAAGATGGAAAATATTGCAAGGCTGAGCAACTGTCAATTCCAGTACCTTTTGGTTTAACGTTATTTTCGGATAGTCAATTGTTTAAAGGGACTTTTCAGGATGCAGGCAGCTTTGTGGCATTTAATAATGAGAGGGAGGCAAACTTTACAGAATATTTTGTCTGGTTGTCTGATGATATTGGGATAAAACAGTTTTCTTTGGCAGACTGGGCCGCAAAGTTGAGGTGTTCTGGAAATAAAATTGTATCATCAAAAAGCGCAGACTATCAGGTTTTAGAAGAATTTTATGATTTTCTTTCAGATAATAGGAGTAGTTTATACTCTTCCAATCTTCATTATACGCGAAGTGGACGATATGAGCAGGCTATTCGTAATTGTATGAAAGCGGCTTGGGACGATTTGAGAGTATCTCCAATAATATTGAATGCACAAGAAGAACTGGCTGCTCCTTATGAGGGAGAAACGGAAGTTTTGTATCTTAGTTCAACAAGTGATTATCAGCAGATGGTTCCGACATCTATCGTGCATAAAAGCATATCCGAAAAATTTGGACAATTATTGAGAGATGGATTTGGATTAGCAGACTTTGATAATTTTCAGTATGTCAAAGAAAAGGTGATAAAAAAATATATTAAGGGTGACAAAATAAACTTTGATAATGATCAGAATTATGAGCAGGAGTATGTTGAAGACATTAACCAGATACTGGTTTTATTTGAGAAAAATCGTAATGTTGATGCAATTCAAGATTTAATTAGTAAAGCAAGTATTATAAAAATTGTCACAGATGATGATACTGCCACTTTTGCCAAGCCATCCGAAACTTATACCTCAAAGTCATCAGAAGGAATTGATCTAAGAATATTTTATAAAACTCCATCTATTCAAGCGGACGAAGAGGATGATTCATATTATATGGAATTTGGGGATTCTGGAAAATATCAGATTGATGAGGATTTTTATCTTGAACATGGGATTTCGGTTAAAAAATTACAATGCTTTGGTATTGTAACTTCACCTATTGAAGAAGGATGCCGACATTTTTCAGGTGGACCTGGCGTCGAATCATGGTGGGCAGAAGGTGACTATTGTCCAAGATTATCCATGGATTATCTGGATGACAATTTAAATATCATAGAATATATGCCAAAATCTGAACTTGCAAGACAAAAGTCTTCAGAGATTTTTAAATTAGTGTTATCCGTTAGAAAAAAGCTTTCAGGAAAAATAACTAAAAGGAAAACGAATCCGTATACTGTTGAATCTGAATCTACAGTCTTGAGAGAACTGAAATTGTATCATAGTTGGCTGTATGACAAAAACGGCGAGTTGAGACAGCCAAGAGAAATATCTAAGTATGATTTGGATACCGCTTTGTATGGAGAGGTAATATCGGACAAAAGTTTTTATGTATTATTAGGTTTTGTTGAGACAGAAGAAGATAATACTGCAGAGGCGTTTGAGCATGTTGATAAACTTGATAAAAGAAATAAAAAACTTCTTTTGAAGCAGTTAGCCAGAGAATTAGGCATGAAAGTATCGAATGCTGTGGAAGAAGTTGAGAATTTTGAAGAAGAGCAAAATTTGCAGGATTCAGAAGTGTTTGATTCGGAATCTTTTATTTCTAATGCGTTTCCGGTGTCAAAGGTGCGAAATATGGATAGCTTAATTGAGCATGTAAGACAACAGTTTTTCTGTGCGGATCCTGTGACTTATCATAAAGTGCTTCGACAGATTAGAACGAGTAAATCAAAACGGGCGGATCGTGCCTATGTGACGGGAATGTATTTAAACGATAGCCATATTAAGATTTGTCAGATGTGTAAGCAGCCGTCTTCGCAGGTTTATGTTACGGAAATCGCAAATTATGGTATAGAACTTCCACAAATGAATCTTTGTCTTTGTCCGATTTGTGCCGGAAAATACAAATCACTTCGAGATAAAAACAAAGAGAAATTTAAGGACGCTATGAAAGTAGCGATATGTAGCTTGAATATTGACGAAAATTCAAAAGAATATGAGATTCAGTTAGGGGCAGATTTATCTCTGTATTTTACAGAAACACATGTGGCAGAAATCCAGACAATTTTAGGATTGCTATCTGAATATGGTGTTCCTAATATGAATCAGAATGAAGAAAAAATAGAGGAATTTCTGGAAGATAGAAAGATACATGTGCCTGCCCCTACTTTGGAGCAGCCTTACGATGAAATTGTAATCGAACAGGAAATCAATGATGATTCAGAGATTGAAGAAAACATGGAAGAAACTAAGCTAGATGCTTTTCAAACAGATGAAAATAATGATTCTGAATTTGATTTTTTGACAAGTAGTGAGCCAATTCAGGATGGGAATTTAGTATCTTACAAAAAAATGCAGACATTGGAAATTGTTGATGCAGTGATGGATTCTAACAAATATCCTTTACATAAGGCATTTCTTGGGAAGCGGGTAGGAGATCTTGTTGTTATGAATGGACGAAGATATCTTATTATCAGCGTATTATAACAGAACCTATTATGAAAATAAGGGGGATAACGTGAGTAAATATGTTATGAGATGTCCGGTGCATTTTACGGACATGACAGTAAAAGAAAGTGAAAAAGTAACAGTAAATTTAAATGGAACAAAAACAAAGATGCCGATATTTCATTGCGAGAAGTGTCAGAGATATTATTTGTTTAATTCAGAATTAGTTCCTGGTTATGTAAGAAAGACAAAAACGGTATTTAGAGAGCAGCCAGTTTACTTTTGTGGTAATAAGTGTATTACTGTAACTGATAAGACCAATGAAAGTATTTGGAGATCGGGAAAGTCAGCTAGAAATAAGCGCGACGATGCTAAGAAAGCAAAAAAGAAAGAGGAAAAAACGACCAAGAGAGAAGCTGTTAAGGAAAAAGTTGCCCGTATCCATGTGATCAAAGAGAAAGAATTAGAATCAAAATTAAAAGCCAATATTTCAAGTGTGAAAAAGACTTATCCGCAGGTAATGTCAGAGCAGATGAAATTTCATGATTTGATTACTAAAATATTTCCATCAAGTTTGAAACAGCAAATCGTAGTACGTAATGAAAGTTTCACAGGGAATAATGGCAATGTGATACGGAGGGTATCAATATATAGTAAAAGCAGTTCTTATTTATCGAGGAGATTACCTGAAGATACTTTTTTGTCTTTTGGTGGAAAATTTGTTCTTGGAGAGTTTGTAATTGATGAAATGCGTATTCTGGAACATCCAATATTGAAAGAGGATGATATTGAAACAGAAATGACATTTTATTATGATGGACAGAATCTTCCGAACTGGCTTTATAATGTAACGGAAAATGCGGCAGAGCATGAGCAGCATATGACAGGAGAGATTGCGTCTTGGAATGAATATCTTGATTGGAAACGTCAGCTGGCAGAATTGAGGATTAGAGGCCTGAAATACATAGGTTTTCGATTTGATGTAGAAAATCGAGAAATGACATTCTTGGTAGTATCGGAGGGAAAAGAATATTTTGATGAGTTTCGGAGATTTTTGAGACGGAATGAAGTGTCTGCCTTTTCTAATAATTATTCTAATGACAGGTGGCGTTTTGAATTTAATAGAGATTATCAGGATTGGCAAAACAATGATGGTGGTGTTTCACTTACATTTATTCGGTATGGTAGACAATACTCCTTAAATGATATTGATGACTATGATTGGGATTCAGTGAGAGAGCATGTAAAGAATTATGAAAAGGACGATCATCCTAATACGCGATTCTTGGCAGGTGGAATTAACCGGAATTATTTTGAACCATATGTGATGGAATTGGTGTTTGAATTAAGTTCTAATGCAAATACGTTAATAGACAGGCAGATAAGAAGATTTGGACATATTTCAGATGATATAGAAGAGATATTAGCTGAAGAGTTCTATGGAGATGGATATATTGCGACATCACAGATTGGGGATTTTGCATTACTTCATCGTCTAAAAGGTGCTGTGAATAGTCTTGTAATGGGAAAAGCTGCATCTCACGGTCTTGATGAATGGCTTTTTGATATTACAAAAGCAAGACGACCAGAGAAAATTGAAAAAATTACAGAATGGCAAAATAAAGAGATTAATGATAAACAGAAGGAGGCGGTTGAGAAAATAATATCAGTTCCCGATGTTTGTCTGATTCAGGGACCTCCTGGAACTGGAAAAACGACAGTAATTGCAGAAGCAATTTATCAGTTGGTTATAAGGAATAAGCGTGTTCTTGTAGCATCACAGGCAAACCTAGCTGTAGATAATGCTTTGGAGCGTTTGATTTCTAACCCTAAAATCCGTGCCATTCGACTTGGAAGTGCAAAGAAAATCGATTCATCAGTAAGTAATATTACAGAAGGTAATGTGCTTGAGACCTTTTATGAGTCGATAGTGGGATATATTGATGAAAATTATGTTTCTAAATGGAATAAAATTGATGCATTGGCTCAGGGGGGAAAAACAGATTATCAGAGATTTGGGATTCTTCAGAATGAAATAGAAGGATTACAGAATAAAATAGCAGAAAAAGAATTTCAAATAAGCCAAATTGAAAAAGAATGGAATTCTGAACAGGAGTATTCGTTACAGAATAATCTTCGTACAGAAAAAATTAATCTTGTGCTTTTAAAATCATTTTGCCAAGGTGCAACAAATGACTTGGAATTAATGCTGGATAAAAATGGTGTAATCAAAATATGGGAAGTAGTTGAACCCGTATTAAAAGCGTTGCAAAATGTTGGATTATGGATTACACGTGTAGGAATTGATACGAATGATTTAGATTCTTCGGTGCGTATTAGCCGTGCAAATGATAATTTAAAGTATATTCTCATTCATGCAAAAAATGTGGCTGTGTTATTAGATAAATTGAAAGTCAGTGCTGATTTTGGAGGTGATACAAAAGAATTAGAAGAATTAAAAATTCAGGAATCTCTATTAACAGAAAAAATGTTAAGTAATCCAACTCCAGAAGTTATTGGACAATGGCAGGAAATTAAAAAGAAAATAGCCGGATATAACGCATCGGGAATAGGAATGTCAGATGCTGAAATAGGTCAGTTTGACAATAAGATTCTTTCTACTATGAATGATGAAGCAAAAAAAGAATATATGGTAAATGTTTTGAATCAGGCTATGCCATTGATACAGCTAATGAACCAGAAGGTTGAGGAAGCAGTTCAAATATTATTGAATGATATTTCTGAAAAACAGGTAGCGTTTGATGAAAAAAGTAGCCATAACGAACAACAAAAACAGGAATGCAGAGCGGAAATTGAAGCATTAAAAAAAGAAATTAAAGATAAAACAAAAATTCGTGAGGCGGTGCTTCGAAAGTATAAAGCAACTCCGGATAATTTGTCTCAAAGAATTACTGAAATATGCAATCAGGCAAAGAAAAAATATCAGACTACAGTTGAAAGAGATGATTGGGAAGATGTATTTCGGGGATTAGAAGACTGGGTACAGGATATTCCGGATTATTCTCAGGAAAAAGATATTTATCTGAAAGACTTTATTAATGGCTGCAATGTTGTAGGTGTATCCTGCACAGAGAATACAAAAACGCTGATTGAAAATGGCTTTGATGATTTCGATGTTGTGATTATTGATGAGGTTAGTAAAGCTACACCCCCAGAATTACTGATACCAATGCTCAGGGGAAGGAAGATTGTGCTAGTCGGTGACCACAGACAGCTTCCACCTCTTTTTAATGAGCACGAAAAGACATACCAAGAGGTGGCTGAACAACAAGAAGAAATGGATGATGTGATTGTACCTTTAACAATGGAAGACTTTGATAAGTATAAAGATATGGTTACTGCATCTCTCTTTGAAAGATATTTTGAAAATGCCGATAATAAAATAAAGGAAACCTTGATATATCAGTATCGTATGCATACGGACATTATGGATATTATTAATATTTTTTATGATGAATACTTAAAAGATGGTAATGAAGACAATTACACATATGATACAAAAGCACATTATTTAAGTATTCCAAGTACATCAGGCACGGAGATGATTATTCCTGAGAGACATGCTTACTGGTTTGATTCGTCAGAACTTGCAGGTGAGAAAATATATGAGCAGCGTCGACCGGGGAGTTCGTCTGCTGAAAACTTGGTTGAAGCAGAAATGATTCTTGAATTACTTAAAAAGATGGAACTGCAATATGCTAATCGAACAGAAAGGAAGACACCGGTTAGCATTGGTGTAATAAGTTTTTATTATGACCAGGTAGCTTTGATTCGCCAAATGCTTCGAAATGAATCTTTTCATTCTATTGATGTTGAAGTTAACACGGTAGATCGTTTTCAAGGAAAAGAAAAGGAGATTATTTTGGTGAGTCTTGTACGTAATGTAAAGAATTTTCACCATAATGTGAACTCGCATATCGCAGCATTTCAACGTATTAATGTGGCTTTTTCAAGAGCACAGAATATGTTGGTAATCGTTGGAGCAAAAGATATGTATGTGGATCAGCCGGTGAAACTGACGGATATGAATAATGGAGCAGAAAAGACAATTATGGCATATAAGCAGATTATAGAAATGATGGATCAGCGTGGAACATATTTTACAAGTGACGAAATTATTACAGATGTTCGTGCTGAAGAAATTCTTCAGGATCTGAGACAGCGTCAAGGAGGTTATGAAGGATGATACTTTCTGAAAATCAGTTAAGAATACCTGGTAAAATGTTTAAAGTACGGGTGAAATGTATATCGACTAGAAGATTGACCACAATAGAATGGTTGATTCTTAGTTGTACAAAGAAATTTAATGATTCTCCGTCTATGTCTGGAAAAACATTGAAATATGCGTTTGAAGAGGTATTTCAGTTTCAGAATAGTGAACTATTAATTAAACCATGTTTACGGAATCTCAGTGGTCTAAAGGTTATTCGGGTGGCAGGAGATGGAAACTTTGATTATAATAAACTGAAATTTGAAGATATTGAAATGACAGAGTTGGGGCAGTATATGCTGAAAGAGGGGTTACTTCCTGGAGATCCTCGGGAGATTCCATTAGATGTTTATTATAATCCATTGACTGGTAAAATGAATAATTATGATATTACAAATGCGGATTCGAAAGAGGCAGTTGAATTTGGAGTAGAGTCAGATTATGATTTGAATTTCCCGGAGAAACGTATAATAGAAGAATTGCAAGCCGGGGCAGTTGGTGGTGGGAGATTCACGGCTTCTAAATATAGAATTGAAGAAGTTGAGAGTATTACTTCTGTTAATTGGGAAAGCATTATTTCAATGACAGTTGATGTTAATGATAAGGGAATGATAACAACAAATCCTGCTATAATTGAAGAAGGCATGAAAAACAAGATAGATTCTCTTTTCCTAACAAAGGAGATTTCTAGGCAGGTAACAAATGAATTATTGGTAGTGGAAAAACAGCAGGTACAGAATATCATTGGATCTGGTAAAAGGATTAAATCTGCAATTCTGGAAGTGTGTAAAAATGGAAGAGTATTGTTTATGGATGCGAATGTGTATGGGCTGTATAAAAGAAATACGGCATCTTTTAAAGATACAACTATTATTCTTTTTAATGATTCAGATGGATTTTTAATCGAAAACGAGAAAGCTTTAATTATTCATATACCAGATTCTTTTCCGATAGAAGGCTGTGTTGTAGTTAACGAAAAAGGCACACATATGTGTTTGGGAAAAATGGAATATACATATGATGGAAAAGATGTTGTGGTACCAGTTGTGTATGAAAACATAAATATGAGTAAGCGGAATAAAATTGCGATTGAATGGATTCAGAGATTAATTAGGGATCATATTGACGAGGATGTTCAATACGTATCTTTGTTTACTTTGCCATTTTTAAGCAGTGAGTTGAAGAAGTGTAAAGAAGCACTCTTCCAGAGATGGGACTCTATGGAATTGCATGCGATTATTGAAGAATTGGATAAGATTCATCTGGCGTGTATAAGGCTGAAAACGGAAATGTTTAAAATTGATATGTATGCAGATGCTTTGATTTCAAAAGTTGATTTTTCTGATTATAAGAATGCATTGCAGAGTATCAAATGTATTATGGATACAAATTGTATTGGGAAAAATTCGGAATCTCATAGAAAAATGGTTGAGAAAATCATAGGTTTCATAAATGTGCCGACAACTTATAGAGATTTGTATTTATTACTTCAGTCGCTAGCTATTACTAATCATGATGAGGCCTTAAAGTTTGATGATTTAATTGGAGGGTTATATACAAATAATATTGTGGAAGACATATTGTCTGCTATTGCATTGGGAACATTTACAAAAATGCCAGAATTATTTGAATATGATGTTTTTTTTAATGAGTACCAGGAATGCATTACATCCGTTGAATTATATGTATCTGGACTAAAAATGTTTGAAAAGTGCAATGCCGATTCAGTGGGAAAATCTGTACTAGGTTGTCCAGATATTGCTGCTTTACAATCTTACATGGCAGAACTTCGATCTAAAAATGCTTATTTGATGACACAACAAATAAATGTGTATGCTGTACTGAATAAATCTATGCCTGAAAAAGCCGAAGCATTTATTGAAAATATGAAGGCAGTTGAACAGTATGTAAATCAGATTGTAAATGCTGAATATGAAGAAGTAGTGGCAGATATAGATAGGGAGAAAACAGAGAAGAATGCTGTCAAGAAAAAAATCTATATTTTAGATACTTGTGCATTGATGCATCATCCAGAAATATTTATGTATTTTGATGATGAAGAATTTATTAGGATTCCAACAAGGGTAATTGATGAACTTGGAAAGATAAAGGATAAGCGGAACAAAAAGTATGGTGCAGAATTGGCAGATACGGCAAGGATTATTGCTAGAGACATAGACCGCCTTTATTTGAAGATATTTAATAGGAAAAATAAAGTTCGCTTGATGATCGAAAATGCAGCAATAGATTTATTGCCGAAAGATTTAGACCCTGAAGTTCCAGATAACCAGATACTTTCAGTTGCAATGAAGTATAATGGCTGGGATACCGTTATCGTTAGTGATGATGGAATATTTAGGTTGGCTGCGTCAGCACAAAATATTACTTCCACGAATTCAGAAGATTTTATTGAGCAGCATAAAGATGCTTATAAATCACTGGATGAACGTATAAAAGAAACAAATGGATCAAACAAATCAGAAACATTAGATAAAAAAGAAGAAAATATCATTGATAAGAACGATGCTGGAACGATGGCTGATAAAATTGCTTCTGTAGTTGGCAATATGTTTTCTTCGGAAGAAAAAACTGAGTTGTCTGGTGAAAAGCAAGTTACAAAACTGGTAATAGATGATTTGCCAATACGTGAACTTAAAAAATATGTACCAGATTTTAATGAACCGATATTTGCTTACCTTCAGTCTAATCAAATAAAGACTGTAGGAGAATTTAGGATGCTCACAGAGAGTAGGGTACGTAGTTTTCCGGCAAAAGGAAAACAGATGGTGTGCAAGAATACTATTATGCGTGCAGTAAAACAAATGGATTCAATTATATCTAAAATCAAACTTAGATAAAGTATTATATAGTAGTTTCTAGGATGGTAGAAATGAGAAATAGGATGTACGATATTGAAAAAGCAATGAAATATACATGGGAACAATCCGATTGGATCGCTCATCGTAATGGATATTTCTCAATGAAAGAATGCGTGTTCTTTTATCATAAAGGGCAGGCTATATTTAATCCATGGTTGGATTTGATGGGAAATTCCATTGAAGAACCATTTTCTTACTATGGAAAGGAGAAAGTGGATGAGTTCTGTAGGCGGATTGTTGCGAAAAAAGAAGGAATAAAGCAGGTTCATCAAGTTACTGTGGATAGTAATATTTTAGAGTTTTTGAAGATGCTATATTTTGGAGTAACTGATAACCCGTTTGAGGCAGCCAGTCGGAGTGCGTATACGGATATGTGTAGAACTATTCGGTTTCATGGTAAAAATGGAGAAGCTTTGAGAAAGTCTATTGATGTTCTTTTGGAAGAAAGAATACCAGAATTGATTACCGTAGATAATTCGGAGAAATTTACGCAATGGCATTATTCTATTTGTAAGCAGATAGTAGATAAATATGAAGCAGCTGGAATAGAATTCTATATCGGACAGGCACAAAAGTGGGTAAATATGACATTGAAGTATTTATATGTGCTTGTGCCGGATGCAGTGGAACCATTCTACCGCTTTTTACATATTCCATTGGATAATTATATTATGGATATTGCCAAGAAGCAGTACGGAGTTCCATCTTTATCTACTGCATGGAGCAGAATATCCGATTATCAGGATTACCTGGATTATGAACAAAAGCTCATGGAAGTGATAGATGAGATGCCTTTGGATTGGGAATTTAAAAAGTGGGTAGAATCTGTCCGCCAGCAGAAGTCCATAAAATCTAGTCGATGATCAGAAGATTCAATATTAAAATACAATATTTTCAAAATTATTATGCAAAGGAAGAAAAATGGTTGATAATAATCCGAATATACCAGAGGGATGGCTTTATATAGGAGACGAAAAAGTACGCTATGCATTGGGGGAACCCGGCAGTTGCAATTTATTAATAGTTGGCTTGAATCCTAGTACAGCAACACCGGATAAACCAGATCCAACAATAAAACGAGTTAAAAAAATTGTTGAAAAAGAGAATTTAAACGGTTGGATTATGATAAATTTGTATCCGATGCGGACTCCAAAACCAAGTGAGTTGCCCCCTACTATGGATGAAGAAATTTCAAAGAAAAACATAGAAGTGATAAAGTGGATTGATCAAAATTATCCAATTGGTCGTGTATATGCTGCTTGGGGTACAAATATTGAGAAGAGAGAGTATTTAGTAGATGAGTGTCAGCATATAGTAGATTCGATACACTCAGAACAATGGTTTGTGCGTGGCATAACAAAAAATGGTCATCCAAAGCATCCGCTTTATGTCCCTTATGAAGAAAAAATGGAGTGGTTTCCTGTACAGGATTATCTGTGGAGTTTTGAATGATGAGAATATGCTAATGGCACCCAAGTAGGCATCAACAATGGTGACCACTTGGGAGAAATTGGGGATTTTGTAATTGTTCCGGCAGGGGAAGATAATCACGAAGCAGTAGTGGAAGTTGTGAAAAAGGAATACTTTTCGGAGAATGAAGTGCCTCTTCCGTTGGATAGAACAAAGCACATTATCCGTAAATGCACAGAATCTGATTTGAATTTGCCAGAGTAAAAGAGGTATAACAGATGAGTGAAAAGCATAAGTCGTCATCTGAAGAACAGGTGATTGCAGAACAATATATTTTTGAGGCTATTGAGAAACGGCTCCAAATTAAATTAGAGCATAACAGAAAGATATATCTTGCAGATAATCCATTTACATACATGCAGCCTGATTTTTATTCAGAAGAGTTATGTATTGTGGGAGAAATCTTTTCTCATATTGGAAAACCAAAGAAAGCACAGAATAATAAAATTGCAAATGATATTTTGAAAATGCTCTTACTGGATAGGATAACCGGAAAAACATATCGGAAAATCATTGTAGTTTGTGATGAGATAGAGTGGAAGAAATTAAATGGAAAATCTGTTCTGGCAGAAACTATCCGCCAATTTGGGATAGAAACTATAAAGATTGAAATTGAAGATGAGATGAGAAATACTATATTGGAAGCCCAGAAACGTCAGACTATGGTGAATGCATAGGTTAAAACAAATAACAGATCAATATGTGTATTTGTTATTCATAAAGGAACAAGATATGTATGAGATTAAAGAACAGCTGAAAAATTTGAAATTACCGGACATTTGCGTGTCTGATGGGAAAGAATATTTCTTGGATCCGGTGCGTGACAAAATGATATTGAAAACCCCGGAAGAAGAGATCCGGCAGGAGATAATACAATTTTTGTTAAAGGTGATTCATGTGCCATCTAATATGCTGCAGGTGGAAATGCTTTTATCAAAGTATGGTGTGGACAGCATAAGACGTGCGGATTTGGTAATTGACAGATATACAAAAAGCAAAGATGTAATTTCGCCATTAGCAATTGTTGAGTGTAAAGCACCAGAAATTATGCTGGGTGATGCAGAAATTCAGCAAGTATGTGATTATGCAGATTGCCTTGGGGCAGATTATATTGCGGTTACAAACGGTATAGATATGATTGTTGCAAGGTATAGTGAAGAGAGAAATCAGTACATAGAGCTGAAATCATTTCCGGAATATGAAACCATGTTAAAAGGAGAAGGGGATGTGCTGCTGGTGGAGCCTCCAAAACCCCGTTTTTCGTATGATGAGTTGGAGAACAATAGGGATTATTATTGCGGTTATGAATTTAATCCGGATACTCCGGTATCAATGAGGTCATTTTTGACAAATCTGTGGGAATGCTTTCTTGATACCAGTCATAGTCTGCCGGAGAGGGAGTATAAGATTTTCACGTTGCTTAAGGATTATGGTATTAGAATGTTATCATGTGGAAATGCATCCGGTGGAACATATCAGGGGGCATATAGATCATTCCTGATAAAATATCACGAAAAGACTTTTTTTATGAATTTGAGTTTTTTTGATTATGGAACATCTACAATTCTTACAGTTTCAGTGGATCAGGATAATCATAGACCGCATAATGCACTGCAATATTCTGTTGACAAAAGTATTGTTCGGATTGGAGAAGCGTATCATTTTTACCATAATGGCAGAATTACTGTTGGAAAAATTGGAAGTGGCAAGTCTGCTGAACTAAAAGAATTGCTTGAAAATCTATATCCTGTTATTATTAAAAATGGAAAAATAGAACTGGGAACGGTACATAATAAAGAATTATTGTATATGGATACGCCTGAAATAATTACTCTGGTGGAAAATTTATTGTCATATGCACTGATAAGGGATGAGTACAGGGAGATATGTAAAAGGAAAAGAGAATTTGATAAATAAGAGAAATAATTGTCGAAATCCGGCGAATCATGTCATTCATTGTTATTTGACATTGAGTTCATATCTTTGTACAATTTAGTCACCAAATTGGTGATCGTATAGTACAGGAGGATGAAAAAGAATGGATTTGCTTACGAGAGAAGTATTGAACCAGACAATAGCGGAAGCTATTGATGCAACCAGAAACAAGATTTGTGCAGAAGATGAGATATTTCAACAAGATGAGAAAGATCTGGATGAATTGACAAAGAGAGTTATGGATCTTGATTTGCCGGAGCATGACAGAATGATAATCAATGACTATATTGCCTGCTTACAAACAGTAGATTGTCGGTATGCGGATATTTCGTATATGGCTGGTATTGAAGATGCCATTACTTTCTTAAAGAAGATGGATTTGATAAAAAATACAATTGAATAGGCATTAAGAGCTGCTTTTCTTTTTTTTACCCAAATACTCAAGCATACTAGAGTATTTAGATAAGTAGTATGGTTCTAATCTTTTCGCTGATTTGTGGTTACAATGAATGTAAAAATAGGTCAGAGAAGAGGTGTAAAATACTTGCGTATAGAAGAGTATATTCCAAAAAGAATCTCTGAATTATGCAGAAAACGTGGGTATTCTAAATATCGACTCTCACAGCTTACGGGAATGTCGCAGACAGCATTAGGAAATATAATGTCCAGAGACAGCATTCCGACGATTCCAACGCTTGAGAAAATATGTGATGCATTTGGAATATCGTTAGCTCAGTTTTTTGCAGGAGACAGTGGCAAATTAGATTTGACATCTGATCAAACAGAGTTATTGGATATATGGGATGGATTGGAAGTTAAAGAAAGAGAGATTGTGTTATCTCTTATGAGGAGTTTAAAGAAATAAGAGCAGTTCAAGAAAAAATTGGACTGTTCTTTTTTTGTGTGTTGGAGAAGGTAGGAATGAAGAAAAAAGGAATACTTGGTGCAATTGTGATTGCACTGCTTTGCACGGGATGCGTACATAAATTGAATGTGGTAACAACAAAAGCAGAGAATAATTTTCAAATTCCGGATGTAAAATCTGAAATTAGCCAGAAAGAGTGCTGCATTTGCGGAAATAATGAAAGAAGCTTGATGCCATATTACAGAAAATCGGGAATGTTGGGTTTAGTATGTTTGAATACAATGGAAATATCAACATTAGATACTCGTGTATATTCTGATGATGGTACGGAAATCATCAGTGATGGGGGATTAAGTATTACGTCATCTTCACATGGAGAGGAAGAGTGCAGTTTCCAGATCAATGGGATGCCCAACCATGGGATTTTTGAGGGTAAAGTGAATTACGGAGAAAAGAGTATACCGGATTTTGAAGTGATAAAAAAATACTTGTGCCAGGATTGTCTGGATAAAGTCCTTTCCATGTATCAGGATGAAATGGAATGGAGCGATTCCAAGGGTAGATTTCCGGAAGTATGTATTGTGGATTTTCAAACAAATGAACTGTATACATTGGGGAAAAGCCACACGGGGTATTGGATAAGAGATTATTGGATACATATTGATCACGATGATGACAGTAGCAGTATAATGGCTATATATGCACCAGAGGATAAAATGGATAGCGGGAGTGAAGAGAGCCGATGAAAAAAACAAAAGATATTATTTCTCAGGAAAACAAATTCTTGCGATTGTGTGGAGATAACTATAGAGATAAAATCAAGAAAAGAATTCCGATGACAGTCGGGGATTTTAATAAATTTATGTACTTGTTTGATGCGTTGGGATTGAGCGAGTATTCGATTTATTTCTCCATGGAAATGTTTCCGGAGTTGCTGGTAGAGTATGGAGAACGAAGTAAAGATTGCGATTGGGATATAGGATATGGGGAGTATGATTTTCCTGTAGAAGAAATGGTGTCTATATGCGACGAATGGCTGCAAGAGTTTTGTGATCAGATGCCATTAGAAAGCCAAAGAAAGAAATACCGGAAAGTCTTTGAAATTGATGAAGAGTAAAAAATGAGCTAGGGTCAGTGATGTACAGTGTATTTGACCTTAGCTCATTACATATGGAGATTATTATAAATCATGTTCCTTTTGTCGGCGTTCAGTAATATCTTTGAAATGTGCGTCATTGGATAGCAAGGTGTTGAAATTGGCAGTTATGGTATTTAATGTTGAGTGCCTTTTTTCTAAATCTTGCTTTTCCTTGACAGCAGAGGAACGTTCATTTCTTAGATTGTCAATTTTTTTCTGCAGCCTCTCTGGGGAAGGTAATTTTGTAATGCCCAGCTCCTGTAATTGCTGTTTTAAGGAATCATGCAGTTTGTATTCCGACTGGTGAGCAGCTTTATATTTCTGAGGATCCGGTGCTGTTTTTGCATCTTCAATTATTTTTCTGCAGGTACGATAGGACGAACAATGCTTCTGAATAAGTTCCTGATGGGATATTTCAGAGATTAATTCAGAAATTCGCTGTTCCGTAGCAATAATAGAATTATCAATATCAGCAATATGCTGCCTAAAGTCTTCGTAATTCAGCAAATTGTTTTCGGATAGATAGTTGAAGGTTCGGGCTGCTTCTTTCAGATTATTGAGTTGTGCCCACCGTTCAAATCCGGCACGATTGCCGGTACTCACGTAAGCAGAGATATTGACAAAAAGTCGTACTTCTCTGGAGACGTTACGTGGAGATTTTGTTTTATGCCGGTTTTTCTCAAGGCGGAGTAATACATTTTCTTCCGTATAATAGCTACCCAGAGATTTCATATTTGTAAAGTTTTTTTGCTCCGGTGCCCGGAAAGCCAGGTTCTTTCCCTGACGGATCTCATATCCGGCAAGCTTCATTTTTTGAAGAAACTCATCATAGTTGATAGAGGACCAGATTGCTTTGTCTACAGCGACTTTTAGTTTTGCTTTCCAGCTGTTTCCGCGATGGTATTCCATATTTTCTTTATAAGATTTCCCTTTTTCGCCGGTTGGCATACTGGTGACCAGACCGTTTTCCTGACAAATACGGTTGCTGATTCGGCAGATTTTATGATAGCTGCGTTTGTTGGAGACATATTTATGGTGGTCAACAAAGCTGGTAGCATTAAAAATGATATGGTTATGAATATGGTTCTGGTCAACGTGGGTGCTGATGACATATTCATATTTCCCTTTTAGTACTTCGTCAGCAAATTCTTTGCCGAGCTTATGTGCGGTTTCAGCATCAACCTCTCCAGGCTTAAAGGATTGAATTAAATGAAATGCCAGATTGTTGCCTTTGTCCATCACGTTCTTTTTCCCTTCTTCTCTGGTGAAAGCAAATTCCAGATCAGCAGATTCAGGGGAACAGGCGAAACTGGAAATCAATAATTTCTCTTCGGTTTTGCCCGGATTCATAATATAGTCCAGTGCTTTTTTGTCAGTTACTTTAATGGGGAAGATTTTAATATATGCCATATCTCGTTTACCATCCTTTTCAATTCTTCCATTTCTTCCGGGTACAACTCACCAGTGGTGTTTACCTTTTTTGCAATTTGATTGATATTTACACCGATTTTGTGCATCTCTTCATACACCTGCTTGATCGGGGTTGTGTCAGTGTTGATGATATAGCCGTCGATAGCCATTTTTCTAAGGTAGGCTCCCATGTTTCTGGTCTTTGACAAAATCATCTTTTGACGGATCAGCTTCTTTTCCTCTGGAGTAACACAAAATAAAATTTGAATGTTTCTTTTTCTGTTTGACATGTCGTTTCTCTCTTTCTGTACGTAATTCGATTTTGGTTGTTTCTAGGTTTTTAATTTAGGGCAGGGTTCCCTAAATTGCCATTTTTGCGGAAGTGTATATACACTTCCTGTCCTTGCTGTTTTTACCCTCTACTAGATAAATTCAGTAGAGGGAAGAAAATGCAAAAGCATTTTGGTGGTATGTCTCTGATAAGTGTGATATGATGAATCATGTAGATGATGCAGAAAAACAAGAGGTGAAATTACATTGGATAGAGATGAAATATTCGAATATGTGAGAAAACAGTATGGTACGATACCGGAATACTTGTGGAGCAGCTCTCCAGATTCTGCGGTACTTCGACATAAAAATGGAAAATGGTATGCGGTGATCATGAATGTAGAAAAATCAAAACTGGGGTTAGATGGAAACGAAACTGTTGATATTATGGATGTGAAATGTGATCCGGAAATGACAAGCATGATTATTCAGACTTATGGATTTCTTCCGGGATACCATATGAATAAGCAACACTGGATCACAATCCTGCTTGATGGAACAGTAGGAGAGTCAAAGATTTTGGATTTTCTTGATATGAGTTATGATCTGATTGAGAGTAAATAGAAATATTGAATGGATTTGCTGATTTATGACGAGTTTGAATTTATGAAATGGAGACGAAACAGATATGAGTGGATACGTAAAATCTGACATCCTGTGCTTTTTCGATAAACACATGGATGCATTTCCTATCTATGAATGCCTGGAAGAACAGATTCTGAAATGCATTCCAGACACAAAAATCAAAGTGTCAAAATCACAGATCAGTTTTTCATTAAAGTATGGTTATGCGTTTGTATCTTTTAATCCTTGCCGCAAAGCAGCAGAACGTCCAAAAGTATGGATGACAGTCACATTTGGATTGGGATACCGCAAGGATTCTCCACGAATTGATGTGGCAACAGAACCTTATCCGAACCGATGGACACATCATGTTATGGTTGGGAGTGTTGATGATATTGATGAAGAACTGCTTGCATGGATAGATGAGGCGGCGGTGTTTGCTGAACATAAAGGAAGATGAAAATTAGAAAATTTCTCTTGCTATACGGGATGGATTGATGTATGCAGGAATTGGAATGAGTAGAGAGAAGAATTGAATTTTGAGGAGGAATATCACATGTGGGTATGTCCAAAATGTGGGAGAGAATTTAAAAAGACAAATCAGGGACATTATTGTGGGGAAGCGCCTAAAACCGTATCGGAATACATCGAATCACAATCTTTAGAAACGCGTTCTCACCTGACACAAATAGCGGTCATAATACGGGATAGTATTCCATGTGTCAATGAACGTATATCATGGAGTATGCCAACTTATGAAAAAGCAGGAAAATCTGTTTCTTTTTCTGCCTGTAAGAATCATGTTAGCCTTTATGTTGGCTGTGAAGCCATTGAGAAATTTGCATCTGAGTTAAGTGGATTTATTACTAAGAAAAACGCAATTTACCTTCCTTATAACAAAACTTTGCCATCAAAGCTGATTGAAGATATTGTAAAATGGCGCTTTATGTAGTCCAATAACTTCCAATCTATAGGTAACAGAAAATTCAGTTTTCTGAATATTGAAGGGCAAAAACACAGTTGTAACCATATGTTGACAAAGTGCATCTGCGGAAAGATAGATAATGACACCTCTGATTGGTAGAATTAGGCTATCAAATTTAAGGAGGTATCACCTATGAACTTAGGCGAAAAAATTTACAAACTACGAAAAGAAAAAAGTATCTCTCAAGAGGCTTTGGCTGAAATGATTGGTACAACCAGACAGGCAATCAGCAAGTGGGAAACCAATAAAGGGTATCCAGAAACGGAAAAACTCTTGATGCTTTCCAATGTCTTTGAGGTATCGGTTGACTTTTTGTTGAAGGATGAAAAATCAGAAACATCTATTGATGAAAAAGGCTACTATGTAAGTCGTGAAATGGCTACCAGCTACATTGCCAATGAAAAAAAGACTTGCAAATATTTTGGAGCAGGATGTGCTGCCTTTGCTTTGGCGGGGATTCCTTATATTTCGTTTACCAGAACTCCCACGATGGGATTCCTGATAGGGATGTCTGCTTTTGTACTGGTTGGCATTATTGCACTTGTTGTTTCTATGTTCGTATCGAATGACGAATATAAAATTATGAAAAAAGAATCCTTGATTTTTGATTATGACTTTTTGAAAGGATTAACAGTTTCATATTCTTCTGTTAAGAAAAAATATACGATGGTAGCCATCATTTGTACGGTTCTTTGTGTTGCAGGACTGTTAGTGCTTGCAGTGACAGCGAGAGGAATTTTTCCGTGGACAGACTACCATGTATTTGTTTTTCTTGCTTTGGCAGTTGGTGTGTTTGGCGTTATCTATTCTGCTGGAGCGATGGAAGCATACGAATTATTGGTTTACAATGAAACCTATTCCAATAGCTTGTGGTTCAAGCTGAAAAGAAAATTGCGAAGCAAATTTGATTGATGAGTGAATTGCAATGTAAAATTTCAGTCTTACTGAGAGAGTGGAATACATCTATTCTTGCAATTCTGGCTGTTATGTTGATCGCCGGTGGTTCGGTAGTCCTCATTTCTAAGGTGGGAGGAAAAACGGTTGGCAGGAAAATTCGTTGGTTGTATGGCAGAGATGACAATGAAAATCAGAAAGAAAACCAGTAAAGGAAAAAGAGCAAAGGACAGTGAATTCGCTGTCTGTTGATTTTTTCTAATCCATTTGCAGATGTGGGGTATTAAATTCCGTGATTCATTTGGCCATCGTTTCAATGTCAAATCTGAAATGCATACTTTTTGGATTGGAAAAAATCCAGAATATCTTTAATGATCTGACGCTATTTTTTATCGCCATGCAGCCCGTCCGTTAAAATGTTGTCCACATAGATAGTCATATCTATCATAATATACGCTTCCCGTTTTTTGAGGATGAAAGAACGGTCTCTACCTCAAAATGATATATACGCTATAGACTACATAAAATGCAACGCAAAGAAGCCCTTCCCTGCGAGAAGTCTTTTTTTGAGTAAAGGCTAACACCAGAATTAGAATACTGATAACAATTAGAATACCGCAATCGATTATCAGTTCAGATGCTGCATGAATAGGTGTCAGTACGGATGCTATGCCAAGGATAAATAGAATATTGAATATGCAAGAGCCAACAGCATTTCCAAGTGCTATGCCAGAATCTCCTTTTCGTGCTGCAACGATGGATGTAACAAGTTCTGGAAGAGAGGTTCCGATGGCTACAATTGTAAGCCCTACCAGTGTATCGCTCATACCCCATGCTTTGGCAATGAGGCTGGCATTATCTACAACCAAATTTCCACCAATAATAATAGCTGTTAGACCTAGAATAATAGCGAAGATACTTTTGGGAACAGACATTGTGGTTAACGTATCTCCATTAGTACGATTTTTCATTGCACTTCGGATTACAAAAAATAAGTATGTTGCCATTCCAGTTAATAAAAGTATGCCTTCAAATCTACTGATTTCACGATTGAAGAGCAATAATAATAAAATAGCAGAAACACCAATGTTCCACCACATATCACGCTTTATGATTTCCGTTTGTGATTTTATGGGATGAATAATTGCACTAATACCGATTACCATGAGTAGATTAAAAATATTAGAGCCAATAACATTTCCTAAAGAAATATCGCTGTTACCAGAAATACCAGCGGTGATACTTACTGCGGCTTCTGGGGCACTGGTTCCCATTGCAACTATTGTTAGCCCAATTACTACAGAGGGGACTTTCAGAATTCGTGCAATGGAAGAAGAACCATCCACAAAAAAATCAGCACCTTTGATAAGTAATACAAATCCTACAATTAACAGTACATACATTAACATAAAAAACCTCCAGTCTCAAAATTATAATAGGATTGTTTATGCAATAAAAAAAGAGCCCTTTATTGCACAAAAACAGTGCAATAAAAGTCTCATTACATACATAATTGTATGGATGTTGTCCGGTCAGAGTATCTGACGTGGTGACGAACAGCATCACATCCTTCTCTAAGATGTTAATTACTCCCTAATATCACACAAGATTTATAACACAAATTGATGTTTGCGTCAAGTCGTGAAATTTTGTAGAGTTTATTGCTCGTGAAATTTTGTAGAGTTTATTGCAAATTGTGAAAACCTAAAACAAAAAAATGTATTGTAAGAGTGGATTAGAATGTGTATAATCTGAAATTGAAAGTAGTTTAGAGGGCTTAAAAACGGTATATATCTGATTTTTAAAAAGAAGTGGGAAGGAAGTGAGTTGAGTGCGATTTAAAAATAATAAGATAGTATGTATTATTTTGGCAATGATCGTATTCTTGTCTGGTTTTTTCATTGAAAGTGTTCCGGTAGACAATTCATTTGCCTTTGCACCAATTGAAAAAACAAATTCCTGTATACAATCAGCCTATATGCCAACTATAGAGGCACAGATTTGCACGTCAGAAATGTTAGGCGTACAAAATACTAGTTATATACAACAATTAACAAGTCGCTGTATTGTTCTGAAATGGGGATTGAGAACATCCCTTAGTTCTTTGTGCCCAGATACATTTCAGTTACAGAAAAGCAAGTTCTTCATAGGTTTAGAAGCATCAACTGTTTGCAGTTGGTATGTAGATGAACTTATCATAAATTATATTCATAGCTCAGACGGAAAAAAACGAATCTAAGGACAAATCCCAGAACAAATCTAAAAACGATCCAAGATGATATCTATATATTGATATAGGTATATTTGAATACGTAAAAATGCGATAAGTGAAGCATACAGAGTATTGGTATGCTTATTTCTGTATGCTATTTATGGAGGAATAATATGATTTTAAATATATTTGTGGGTATTATGTTTGTCATAGTAATAGCAGCAGGTTTTTGGGGCTGGTGGATTGACAATGGCGGTACGTTTGGAAAAGAAAAAGAGAATGAAAAAGAAAATTGCAAGGAAGAGGAAAACAAAGATGAGAAAAACTAAGGTGATATGCACAATTGGACCTGCTTGTGAGGATTATTTCGTTCTATCTGAAATGTGTCGGGCAGGAATGAATGTGGCCAGATTGAATTTCTCACATGGTACTCATGTGGAACATCAGAGAAAAATAGATTTACTCAAAGAAGTAAGAGACAGCTTACAATTGCCGATTGCAATTATGCTTGATACAAAGGGACCAGAGTATAGAATTGGAACATTTGAAAAAGGAAAAGTTTTTCTTAATGATGGAGACGTTTTCACATTTACGACAGAAGATATTATCGGAAATGAGGAAATCGTATCGGTTAATTATACTCAACTTATAGAAAACCTTGAAGTTGGAGACACGATACTGGTAAATAATGGATTGATTACGTTTAAAGTTACGGAGTTAAATGAAAAAAATGCCAAATGTAAAGTGGTTGTAGGTGGAGAATTGTCAAATAGGAAGAGTATGAATTTCCCTAATAAGGTAATGAAACATTGCTTTTTGAGTAAACAGGACAAAGAAGACCTGCTCTTTGGTATTCAGAATGGAGTGGATTTTGTAGCGGCCTCCTTCGTGTCGAAAAAACAGGATATTTTAGAAATGAGGAGATTTCTTGACGAGAATGGTGGAAAAGATATAGACATTATTGCAAAAATTGAAAATCAATCGGGTGTGGATCATATAGAAGAAATATGTGAAATAGCAGATGGAATCATGATAGCAAGAGGTGATCTTGGTGTTGAAATTCCGGCTAAGGAAGTTCCTGCTGTACAAAAATATTTAATCAGTAAATGCCGTTTACTAGGCAAAAGAGTTATTACGGCAACTGAAATGTTGGAGTCTATGATAAACAATCCAAGACCAACAAGAGCTGAAATTTCAGATGTTGCAAATGCAGTATATGACGGGACATCAGCAGTTATGCTTTCTGGAGAAACAGCATCAGGAAAATATCCTGTTGCTGCAGTAAAAAATATGGTGGAAACGGTTGAATTTACAGAGATGAATATAAATTATGGTCAAAAGTTTAAAGCTGCTGAATTTACGATTAGAGATAATCTGGATGCGGTTTCTCACTCAACGTGTGCGATGGCAATTGATGTAAATGCGAAATGTATTGTTGTGAATTCACTTACAGGATATACAGCAAGAATGGTAAGTCGTTTTAGATGCCCTGTGGATATTATTGGAATGACAACGTCAAAAAAAGGTTGGAGAAAACTCAATATGAGTTGGGGAGTTACACCAGTATTGTGCAGAAAAGTTCAGTCGATGGAAGAAATGTTTGTAAATGACCTTATTAAAGCAAAAGAAGTAATTCAGCTGAATAAAGGGGATAATGTGGTATTAACCGGCGGCTTAATAGATGGGAACACAGGAAATACAAATATGATAAAAGTTGAAAGGATTTAAATTATGGATTTTTCATATGTAATGAGTTTTCTCGGGGGCTTTGCATTATTTCTTTATGGATTGCAAATGATAAGTGGTGGACTCGAAACTGATACTGGAAAAATTGACTACAAATCGAGGGATCGGTGTACTGGTTAGAGGTTTGATCCCTGTCGTTATTCAATTGTCTTCTGCAACAATTTGACCGGCTAATTTTTGGATAAGGATTTTCGGCTAACATTGACATCCTTGTTCATAGTTGGTAGACTGTTACAAACGTATTAATTAAGGAGATCGAATGAATTATGAACGACGACGGCGACAGTTGTAAACCACCATCGAGCCATATTTTAAGTATAATGGGACATAGCCTATGTTTACGAGAGTAAATATGGGCTGTGTTTTTTTGCTTTTTTATGGACAAAGGGCAACAAGTACAAAATGAAATAAATATAAGGCAGGATAAGAAAGAACGAGGTAAAAACAAATGGGTAGTGACACAGTTTCACTTATAATTATTATAGCATGTATTATCATGTCAGCTTATTTTTCGGCAACAGAGACAGCATTTTCATCGTTAAATAGGATCCGTGTAAAAAATTTAGCAGAAAAAGGAAACAAAAGAGCAAAACTTGTTATGAAGCTTTCTGAAAACTATGACAGCTTATTATCTACTATATTGATTGGTAATAACATAGTTAATATTGCCAGTGCATCTCTTGCGACAGTATTGTTTGTAAATATGCTTGGTGATGAAGCCGGACCAAGTGTATCCACAGCTGTCACAACAGTAGTAGTACTTATCTTTGGCGAAGTTTCACCAAAGAGTATTGCAAAGGAATCTCCTGAGAGATTTGCAATGTTTTCAGCTCCGATATTAAATGTTTTGGTTAAAATCTTAACTCCATTCAATTTCCTTTTTGGACAGTGGAAAAAATTATTGTCATTGATTTTTAAATCGTCTGATGATACTGGAATTACAGAAGAAGAATTGCTTTCAATTGTGGATGAAGCGGAGCAGGGTGGTGGAATTGACGAGCAGGAAAGTATGCTGATACATAGTGCATTAGAGTTTACAGAGCAGGAAGTTATTGATATTTTAACTCCACGAATTAATATCACTGCTGTTTCGACACAGGCAACCAAGGAAGAGATAGCAGGCTTGTTTGCAGAAACAGCATATTCCAGAATTCCGATATATGATGAATCTATAGACCACATTGTAGGAATTATCTATCAGAAGGATTTCCATAATTATGTTTATCATACAGATAAAGATATTTCTGAAATCATTCGACCTACATTGTACGTATATAAGAATAAAAAAATAGGTGTTTTATTGAAAGAATTACAGCAAAAGAAGATGCATTTTGCAGTGGTACTGGATGAGTTTGGTGGAACAACTGGAATTGTTACATTAGAGGATATCTTAGAGGAGCTTGTTGGTGAAATCTGGGATGAACATGATGAAGTTAGTCCAGAAATTGAGATAAAGTCGGAAGATGAATTCATAGCATTAGGCACTGCTAATGTGGAAAAACTGTTTGAAGTATTGAATATTGAAACCTCAGAGAATGAAGAAATACAATCTGTGATTGTAAACGGTTGGGTTATGAAAGAATTAGAACGCATACCAAGTAAGGGAGACACGTTTGAATATAAGGGATATAGGATTACAGTACTTGGTGTAAATGATAATTGTGTAGAGAAAGTATTGATCAATCGGAATTAGTAGAAGTAAAAGCCGGATGAAGAAGAGCAGATTATTTTGTTTTGTCTTGATCCGGTATTTTCTTAGCCACTAATTTACCAAATTGGTGCTAAGATTTGTAATTGAGGAGACCAGCTATGAAAAAAGAACGAACGGTAATAAAAGATACACTTATAACGATTGTAATATTAGTGATATGTTTCTTGTCATGCCTGTATATTCAGAGTATTTTTGAAGATAGTTCCCTGATTTCATCCATCTTTGTATTAGGAGCATTTTTAACATCTGTATTTACGCAGGGATATTTATATGGAATTATATCTGCATTGATCAGTGTATTAGCTGTGAATTTTGCATTTACGTTTCCATATTTTTCTTTCGATTTCACAGTAATGGAAAACATTATTTCAGGATTTATACTGCTTGTTGTTGCTGTGATTACCTGTGGATTGACGACGACAATAAAGAGACAGGAAGAAATGAGGGTTGAAAGTGAAAAAGAGAAGATGAGAGCAAATCTGCTTCGGGCGATTTCGCATGATTTGAGAACACCACTTACTACTATTTATGGCTCCAGTTCTGTACTTTTAGAGCATTATGGTGAGTTTAGTGAGGAACAAAACAGACAGATGCTGCAGGGGATCAAAGAAGATTCACAGTGGTTGAGTCGTATGGTTGAAAATCTTCTTTCTATAACAAGAATAGATGGCAATAATGTTAAAATCATAAAAACAGAAACGGTTTTGGATGAACTATTAGATTCTGTATTAGTGAAATTTGCAAAAAGCTATCCGCATCAGGACGTGGAGATTGATATACCGGAAGATTTTATAGTGATACCGATGGATGCCATATTGATTGAACAGGTTATTATCAATCTGTTGGAAAATGCAGTGGAGCATGCCAAAGGGATGACAGAATTGATATTAAGAGTGTCCACAAAGGGAAATAAAGTAATATTTGAAGTAAAGGATAATGGATGCGGTATAGAAGCAGAGAAATTAAAGCATATTTTCACCAGCCAGTTCTATAAAGATAATATTCCAACGGATGGAAGTAAGAATAATGCAGGGATAGGGCTATCGGTATGTGCAACTATTATTAAAGCTCATGGAGGTGAAATCAGAGCGGCTAACTTAAAAGAAGGCGGATGTGAATTTAAATTTATCTTGGATATGGAGAAGTAAGTAATGAATAATAAGTATAAAATCCTTGTTATTGAAGATGAAATGAATATAAGAAATATGCTGGTGGCATTGTTAGAAACTAATGGATACATAACGATTGCAGCAGGTGATTGTGCAACTGGAAAAATGTTGTATGGATCTCACAGACCGGATCTGGTTATTTTAGATCTTGGACTTCCGGATTTCGATGGAACAGCATTCATAAAGGAAGTTCGAAAAGATTCTTTAACTCCGATCATTGTACTTTCAGCGAGAACAGATGATTCTGATAAGGTTGGTGCACTGGATATGGGAGCCAATGATTATGTAACAAAACCATTTAGTTCTGCAGAACTGGTTGCAAGGGTACGTTCGGCACTTAGAATAACCAGACACAGTAGCGAGAATGGAAAACTACCGGGAGGTATATTCAGAACAAACGGATTGTTGATTGATTATGATACCAGAAAGGTTTTTATAGATAATATTGAAATAAAGCTTACCCAGACGGAATATAACATCATTACCTTGTTATCTGAACATTCGGGAAAAGTCATGACATATGCAGCAATTATTAAGGAAATATGGGGATATAATGATTTGAACAGTAAAAAAAAGCTGCAGGTAAACATGGCTAATATACGTAAAAAGTTTGGGGCAAAACCTGGAAAACATAATTACATAGAAAATGAACTCGGATTGGGATACCGAATGTGTGAGCAGGAGGAATCTTTATTGTGACAGCATTTATAAAAAGATTTACACCGGCACAAATTATTACACTGGGTTTTGTATCTTTAATTCTGATTGGTTCAGTACTCCTAAGCTTACCGATTAGTGTTCAGGATGGAGTAGAATTAAAATATATAGATGCACTTTATACTTCGACAAGTGCCGTATGCGTAACGGGATTAATTGCAATAGATGCAGGAGATACTTTTACTCCAATTGGACAATTTTTCCTTGCGATGTTGATTCAATTTGGCGGATTAGGTGTAACAACTGTCGGCGCAGGTGTCATTGTTGCAGTGGGTAAGAAAATTAATTTAAAGGGACGGACTCTCATACGGGAAGCATTGAATGTAGACTCAGGAAAAGGATTAGTTCTACTTATTCGAAAAGTAATTATGGTAACGGTGCTATTTGAAATGGCAGGAGCTATTCTTAGTTTTCTTGTGTTTTTCAAAGATTATCCGATACTTGAAGCGATAGGAATTAGTTGTTTCCATTCAATAGCGGCATTTAACAATTCGGGATTTGATATCCTCGGAAACTATCAGAATATGATTCCATATCAAAGAAACATGTTTTTGAATCTGGTAACAAGTGGGTTGATATTTTCTGGTGGTATAGGCTTTTTGGTTATTGGAGAAATTTGGAAAACCAGATTTAACTGGAAGAAGTTTTCCATGCATACAAAGGTTGTATTGACGGTAAGTTTGATACTTATCGCAGTCGGTGCAGTGTTGTTAAAATTAACAGAAAATATTACATGGCTTGGTGCGTTCTTTCACAGTGTGTCAGCTAGAACCGCAGGATTTTCTTCTTATGATTTGGGGACATTTTCAAATGCGGGATTATTTACATTAATTGTGTTGATGTTTATAGGGGCATCACCTGGTTCAACAGGAGGCGGCATCAAAACAAGTACTTTTTTTGTGCTGTTGCAGGGAATTAAATCATCATCGACAAATTGCTCAGAAAAGGCATTTAAATACTCTATCCCTAAAGATGCATTTAGAAAGGCTGCTGTAATCTTTCTTTTAGCGATTGGAGTGGTAATAACAGGAACATATCTTATGATAATTCTTGAACCACAGTTACCTATGATAGATATTTTATTCGAAATAACAAGTGCTTTTGGAACGGTAGGATTATCTACCGGAATAACAAGAACACTAGGAATGGACAGTAAGCTATTATCAATTTTGATCATGTTGATTGGTAGGCTGGGTCCTCTTACTGTAGCGACCGTATGGCATTTTGGTAAAGGTGAAAGAATCAGATATCCGGAAGGAAATATAATGATAGGATAACAGGTGAGAAGTATGTTTAAGAATTCAAGAAGGACAACTTATGGGATTATAGGACTGGGACGATTTGGTAAGGCACTTGCCATAGATCTTGCAGAAACAGGGGCGGAGATTCTTGTAATAGACAAGGATGAAGAGTGTGTGCGTGAGCTTAGAGAGTATACAGAAAATGCTTTTGTAGTCCAGTCATTGGACAAGAAAACACTTTATGATACAGGAATTCAGAATTGTGATATTGTAATCCTTTGTATCGGAGAACATCTTGATACATCTATTTTAACTGCCTTGCATCTGGTTGGGATGAATATTCCTAAAGTAATCGCAAAGGCAAACAGTATTGAGCATGGGGAAATCCTGGAAAAAATAGGAGCGGAAGTTGTTTATCCAGAAAGAGATATGGCTCACAGATTAGCAAGCCGTCTGGAAATCTCCAAGGTAATTGACTTTATGCAACTTAGTGAAAAAGTAAATATTTCAAAATTATTAGTTCCTGAATGTATGATAGGAAAAAGCGTGCGTGAAGTGAATTTCCGTTCTCAGTTTGGACTTAATATCATTATCATTGAAAATAAAGGAACTATAATTGAAAATATTATGCCTGAATATGTATTTGCTAAAGATGATGTCTTGTTCCTATGTGGAAGCAGGGAAAAAATATACAAATTTACAGCATGGGCAGAAAAGCAGTAAATTCAGAAAGGATATGGTGAAGAAATGAATATTTTTGATGTGTTGACACTAATTGGAGGACTGTGCTTGTTCCTGTTTGGAATGAGCGTTATGGGGGATGCCCTGGAGCGAAGGGCTGGCGGAAGCTTAAAGAAAATTTTGGAAAAGCTAACGAAAAATAAGATGACCGGCTTTTTGACTGGTTTGGGGGTTACGGCTGTAATACAAAGTTCATCGGCAACAACCGTTATGGTTGTAGGATTTGTAAACTCCGGAATTATGTCGCTAAAACAATCTATCGGTGTGATTATGGGAGCCAATATCGGAACAACGGTTACTGCATGGATCTTAAGCTTAGGTGGAATCTCAAGCGATAATATATTTATGCAGCTGTTAAAACCGACTTCATTTACGCCGATACTTGCTTTGTACGGAACTGTACTTTTGATGTTTGCCAAATCGGGCAAGAAGAAAGATACAGGAACTATTCTTTTGGGGTTTGCTACACTAATGTTTGGTATGGATACTATGTCCGGCGCAGTTGCAGGGCTTTCTGATATACCTGCATTTCAGAATATGTTTTTGATATTTAAAAATCCTATTTTAGGTGTGCTGGTAGGTGCTGTTCTTACTGCAATTATTCAGTCAAGTTCTGCTTCAGTTGGTATCCTTCAGGCATTGTCTGCTACAGGACAGGTTTCTTATGGTGCTGCTGTACCAATTATCATGGGGCAGAATATTGGAACCTGTGTAACAGCGCTTCTTTCATCCTTTGGTACAAATAAAAATGCAAAGAGAGCAGCGGTGGTTCATTTATCTTTTAATATTATTGGAACTATTATCTGGTTAACGGTATTTAGTGTCATATCAGCAATATTTAAGCCTGTGTTATTAGATGAATCTGCAACATATTTAGGGATTGCCATTGCACATTCTCTATTTAATATTGCATGTACAGTATTGCTTCTTCCGATGGCGGATTTGCTTGAAAAACTGGCAATTAAAATTGTGCCGGAGTCTTCTAAAAAAGACGTTCAGACAGAACTTGATGAAAGACTTCTTGTTACCCCTCCGATTGCACTGGAATGCTGCTGTAACATGGTAAGCGATATGGCAGAAGAATCTGTCACTGCCTTAAAAAAATCTCTTAATATGCTGAATCAATACGAAAATGAAACGGCAGAGGAGATAAGAAGTGCAGAGGAGAAAACAGATCATTATGAGGATATTTTAGGTACATATCTGGTAAAACTCAGTAGTTATCAAATCAGTGATGGTGATAGTATTACTGTATCGAAACTTTTAAAAGTCATTGGAGACTTTGAACGTATTTCTGACCATAGTGTGAATATTTTGGAGTCGGCAGAGGAATTGAAGGAAAAAGATATTCTTTTTACTGATATGGCGAAGAAAGAGCTGGACACTTTATGTAGTGCGGTTTCAGAGATTTTGAGTCTTTGTTATATGGCTTTTGTGAAGAATGATTTAGATGCTGCAAAGAATGTTGAGCCGTTAGAGCAGGTTATTGACGAATTGAAGGAGGAAATGCGGAATAGCCATATATCACGCTTGAAGAGTGGAGAATGTTCAATAGAAGCTGGATTTGTTTGGGCGGATCTTCTTACAAATCTTGAAAGAACCGCTGATCATTGTTCTAACATTGCAGTATGTGTGATAGATGCAACAGAAAACAATATGAATATGCACGAATCCCTTCGTAACATGAGAAAAGACAATGATTGTTTTGAGGAAAAATATATTAGATATACAAAAAAATATTCGATTATTGATATAGATTAAAGAAGAGATATGAACAATAGAAGGTGGAAAAAGAAATATGTTCGATACTTTAGAAAAAAGAAAAAACCTCAGTAAATGGATTTTCAGTATCTTCACTTGTTGTATTTTGATTTGCTTTGGTATGCGCTATATCAGCGATATATTCAATGCGATTGCGTGGCTTATTGGACTTGCAAAACCTCTTGTGATAGGTGTGATTCTCGCCCTGATCCTTAATGTTCCCATGAGTTTTTTTGAGCGGAATTTACGCAGTAAAACAAAATTGCGTAAGGGAGTTCGTTCGCTTTCTATTGTATTGGCGTTGGTTCTGGTGATTGGTATTTTTGTAGGTGTTATGTTGCTTGTTATCCCGGAATTGATTGAAGCAATTAAACTTATTGTTCAAATTGCAGGCAGAGGACTAGATCAGATGGCTCAGCTGGAAACGAATGCTGATTTAATGAAATCTTCTATCGGTCAATATTTTGCTGAAATTAGTATTGACTGGATTGGCTTGAAAAATCAGCTAGAAGAGTGGTTTCGGGCACAAAGCAGCACAGTTGTCAATCATGCAGTTGGTGCAGCCGGTTCTCTTGCAGGCAGTGTTGTTTCATTTTTTATTGGGTTAGTATTTGCGATTTATATTCTTTCAGGAAAAGAAAAACTGAAAAGACAGGTAGGCAGATTGGTCGATGTATGGTTGCCGAAAAGGATAGGCCATATATTTATTCATGTATGTTCTGTTTGCGGAAAAACGTTTCATTCGTTTATTGGCGGACAGGCAACTGAAGCAATTATCCTTGGAACATTGTGCATGATTGGTATGGGAATTTTAAGGATACCTTATGCACCGATGGTTGGTGCACTGGTAGGAGTGACGGCTCTTATTCCAGTTGTGGGAGCTTTTGCAGGAACTATAGCAGGTGCTGTTATGATAGTCACGGTAAGCCCTTTGAAAGCGATTGTTTTTTTTATATTCTTTGTAATCTTGCAGCAATTTGAAGGAAATATAATATATCCCAGAGTTATAGGGGCTAAAATCAATCTTCCAGCAATTTGGGTACTTGCTGCAGTTACAGTTGGAGGCAATTTAAGAGGTCCGCTGGGGATGCTTTTAGGAGTGCCTGCAGCGTCGGTAGCTTATGCGTTACTCAAAGAGGCAACAGACAGCCGAGAGAAATATCGTCAGTCACTTCATCTTAAGTAAGACAAAAAGTAGTCATACAACGATTATTTTAAAGATTACTGCTAATTGTTGCAGATTGCCGGCCGAAACGGACATTTGTGCCATATTCGGCGGACACCTAAAGACATAATCAGCGGACAGCCGAGGACATATTAACCGGCCAAAAATCTCCAGATATAATAGAAATATCTCCTGTAAAAACGGAGAAATATTATATCTGGAGGTCCAACTATGGATTACAAAAAAGTGCTAAGGCTCCGCTTCGTGAACCGTCTTAGTTGCCGTGAGATTGCCGAAAGCTGTGGCGATTGCGGCAAAACATCTGTCAATGAGTTTCTAAAGCGTTTTGACGCATGCCCGGAACTCACATATCCTCTTTCTGAGGATGTTACCAATGAGTACATTGAGGGCTTGCTCTACAAGAAGTCCGGTGTACCAGCCGACAAGCTTCTTTATCGAGATTTTAACAAAGAAGCCGTATACAAAGCTCTCGCACGCAAGGGAGAGACTCTGAAGCATCTTTGGCAAAAATACAATGCCATTGGCATTGTAGACGGGAAAAAGCCTATGAGCTACCGTCAGTATTGCAGGCGTTATAGCGAATGGGCAGATTCAAAACAGCTGACATTTCATATCCAGCGTTACCCTGGCGTAAACCTTGAGCTGGACTATGCAGGGAAACAGCTGTATCTGCATAATCGCCGAAATCCGGAAGAAACCACGAAAGTCACCATTTTTATTGCAGCTCTTACTTACATCGATTACTTTTACGCTGAAGGGATGACCGAGTGTGACATCAAAAACTGGATCCGGGTTAACAACAATGCTCTTGCCTATTTTGGAGGAGTAACGCCAACTATTACCCCAGACAATTGCAAAGTAGCGGTTGCGAAAAACAAGGATTGGATCAGTCCTGTTCTGAATAAAGATTTCCAGGCATGGGCAGAGCATAATGATACGGTTCTGACGCCTGCAAAGGTCAAATCACCTCGTTGGAAGTCGGTTGTAGAAGGCCACGTGAAGATCGTTACCATGCACATCCTTGTGGATATGGAGGATATGATCTTTTACTCCCTGGACGACTTAAATCGCGTCTTGATGGAAAAGGTTGCTGCTGAGAACCGCAAGCCCTTTGAAGGGCTCACCTATTCCCGGTACGATCTCTTTGCAACAGAAGAGAAGGAGACTCTTCTGCCTCTTCCATCCAGTCGATTCGAATACCTGGAACGGAAGACCGTTAAAGTAGCACAAGATTTCTCCTTCACCTTCGACAAAGTCCATTATAGCATGCCACGCAAATATCTGCGACAGGAACTAGAGATTCGGGCCGGAGAAAAGGAAATCTATGTTTACAACAAGCACGGCGATTACATCCGAACTCATAATCGAAGCTATACACCAAAGGATTGGGTAATCATTCCAACCGATATGCCTGCAGAGTACAAAGACTACGGCTATTGGAATGTTCCTTATTTTCAGCAGAAAGCATCTGCTATCGGTCCAAGCACACGTGCTTTAATCGATGCGGTGATCCGTAAATACGCTTATCCAGTGCAGTCATTTCGCAGTTGTTTTGGTATTCTGCGCTATGCTGAGAAATACAATCCAGAGACATTGGAAAGCTGCTGTAAAGATGCCGTCTTAGCAGGGAAATGTAACTATTCCTATATCTGTAATACCATCTCCACCTACCACAAGGAGCCACCGAAAGACACTCCCTCTCAGAATAAAAGTAAGGAGTCTCCTTCATCGAGTATATCCGGCACATACAAAGATGACGACAGCAAGTATTCCCTTAAGAACCTGTTGAAACGTCAGGAAACGGAGGCTGGCAATGAAGAATCCTAATGCAGATATCTACGAAATGCTGGACACCCTTTCCCTTCCGGTGGCAGCTCAGCGCTTTATGGAACTCTCTAAAAGCCCGGAACTCTGCAATTATACCGCAATGCAGTTCATTCGTGAGGTTCTGGAACCACAATACATAGAAACACTCAACAATCGATTCGAAACGAATCTGAGGCTCAGCAGCCTGATCAATAAAGGGGCTCAAGTCGAGAACCTCAAGACTGGGAATGGACGAATCTATAATGATGCTACGGTGCAACAGATCTTGCAATTCCACTTCGCTGAGAATAGACAGAATGTCGGAATCTATGGCATAACCGGTGCAGGAAAGTCCTATTTTCTTTCCGCATGTTGTGTGGAGGCATGCCGTAGGAACTATCGCTGTAAGTTTGTGGATTATAGTGATCTGCTGGATGAACTGATCGTCCTGAATCGCCAGGAAGATCTTAACAAGTATCGTAAGCGGATCAAGTATTATGCCCGGATACAGTTACTGTTCATTGATGATTTCTCCATAAGCCGGTACTCCGAAGAGGGGATCAAAATCCTCTATCATCTCCTGAAACTTCGGGATGATCTCGGAACATCTACCCTTTTCAGTTGTCAGTACTCCCCTGATGAATGGGGTAATACACTGAGTTATGAACCGGAATGTTACGGAAAGCTTGATGGAATTCGTCGCAGGCTTACCACCGGCTTTACTGTACTTATTGAGAAGGCATAGGACTTAAGACACCTACAAACTATACTGATTGGCAGAGTGGACAAACGTCCTCTCTGCTGATCTACTGGGCTGTCCGTTTAATATGGCCCAGACTGTCCGGGAAATGCGGCCCTGCTGGCCGCGGAAAGTGGCCGTATGCAATTGTATCTGGATCTAAATAAAATAAGCAGTTGTTACTTATACGGAAAAATTCAGTTTGCTAGAGACGTGATGAGGTCTCTCCACTTTTATCCAAATCAAAAAGCCGGGGATCATTCTCCGGCTTTTGGTTGACAAGAAGTGTCATCATCTAATTTGAAAATTTCTTCCACACCCATATTCAGGTAATGAGCAAGTCGGATTGCCATTTCCAGAGAGGGGTTTCTTTCGCCACGTTCAATGCGGCTGATTGTGCGGCTGCAGGAGCCGGTGGCTTCGGCCAGATCTTCCTGGACAAGATTTCGTTCCAGACGGATATCTTTTAAAGTGTTGCTAATTGCCATCCAATCACTTCTTTCTTTGTAATTTTATGAGTTAATTCCTGGTGTACTGGTTAATGAAAACCAGGAATCTCGGAACTGTCACATTTCCCAACAACTTTCCCGAATACTTTAAAGGAGTCAGATTCCTTAATGATGATTGGTTGATAGTCTTTGTTCAGAGAAATCAATCGTAAGCCATCGGATTCATCATAAAGTTTTTTGATAAACGCTTCTCCGTTGAGATAGAAGATACCAATTTCGCCGCTGGAGAGGGTATCTTTCTGCTGAATCCATGCAATTTCGCCATCGTGATATTCTGGCTCCATACTGTCACCTGCTATTCGTACTCCGAAGTCTGCACTGTCTGGTGCGAGATCACCAACTTCATAAGATTCTTTGGGGGCGTCTGTCAGGAAATTACCAGTACCGGCAGAAACCGCAGCGTCAAAGATATCCTTGAATATTTCTTTTTTACGGAAAGGTATGATATTGGAAACGGGTTCAAATAATCCGGAAGCCCTTAATATGTTTGCGTAGTCTTTGATCTTATTGATACCTTCTTCATTCAACCCATTTGTTACACTGTAAGGATTTTTTCCAAAATAGGCATCATAGATGTCTTCGATATCCAGTAGTCTGCAGAGCGTCAGAAAAACATGCAGTCCGGGTTCTCGTGCATCTGTCTCCCATTTGGAGATTGCCTTTGCAGTTACATCTATTCCCTGTTCAGATAATAAAGTTGCAAGTTCAGGTTGTGAAAGTCCTTTCTTTTTCCTGTTTTCTGCTATAATCCTGCCAATAGAACGCATATGTTCGCCTCATTTCTATGAAAATTCCGTTAGTATTTTATATATGCATTATATAACAGCAGCTGGAAGTAATCAAGAAAAATCTCCAAAATGTAGACGATACAACCAAAATGTCAGTTGACTGTCTCCAAAATGTCGGTTTATACTAAGCATACAACAAAGGATAACACAGAGGAAAAAGAAAGGAGGGAAGGCTGACATGGGAGAACGAACCATACTGCATAGTGATATGAATTGCTTTTATGCCAGTGTAGAGATGCTTCATCATCCGGAGTTTTCAGGAAAGCCGCTTGCGGTTGGCGGGGATCCGGAAGCAAGGCATGGCATTGTTCTGACAGCAAATTATATTGCAAAAAAATACGGCGTAAAAACAGGAATGGCACTGTGGCAGGCAAAACAGGTTTGTCCGGATATTATTTTTGTTCCGCCACGGATGGATCTGTATTTGAGGTTTTCCAATATGGCCAGGGAAATCTATTCAGAATATACAGACAGGATTGAGCCGTATGGAATAGATGAAGCCTGGCTTGATGTGACAGACAGCAGAAGTGTTAAAGGCGATGGAATGAAAATCGCAAAGGAGATCAGTGACCGCATAAAATATGAACTTGGTATTACAGTAAGCATTGGAATTTCATGGAATAAGATATTTGCAAAGCTGGGTTCCGATTATAAAAAGCCAGATGCCATTACGCAATTTGACCGAAGTAATTATAGAAACATAGTCTGGCAGCTCCCGGTATCTGATCTGCTATATGTTGGAAGGCAGACGAATAAGAAACTGCAGAAACTTGGGATTCATACCATAGGACAGTTGGCACAGATGGATGAAGGATTGCTGAACGATCACTTTGGGAAAATTGGACTGGTGTTATGGTCCTTTGCAAATGGATATGATTGTGATCCGGTCTGTACCGAAGGATACGAAGCACCGGTAAAGTCGATTGGGAACAGCACAACGACACCCAGAGATCTGGAAACGGATCAGGATGTCTGGATCATCCTGATGGCTTTAGCGGAAAGTGTATCAGCCCGTCTGCGGAAACATGGGTTCAAGTGTAATGTAGTGGAAATATCTATCCGGGATAATGGGCTGAACAGCATAACCAGACAGATGCATATCAGTCAGCCAACCAATATTACAGATGAAATTGTAAAAAACGCATTTCAGTTATTTAAAAAGCATTATAAATGGGAACACCCCATACGCAGTCTTGGAGTTCGGGGATCCGATCTTGTGATGGAAGACATTCCTGTACAGCTTGATCTATTTGATGATCAGCTAAAGCGGGATAAGTTAGAAAAGATGGATCGTGCTGTGGATGAGATCCGGCGACGGTTTGGGTATTTCAGCATACAGCGGGCAGCTATGTACCAGGATAAAGTCTTATCCCACTTGGACGCCGGTACACATACGGTCCATCCACACAGTTATTTTCATGGATAATGGGAGGGATAGATTTGAAAGAGTCATTAACCACAAAACCAAGAGCAATCGAAATTTTGTGACGGAGGTGGCAGCATGAATAAAGTCTATGTAGATGTAGTGGCAGAGTTCAGCAAAGAAGGATGCCTGATCCCTATCTTCTTTGTATGGGAAGATGGCAGAAAATATCAGATTGATAAGGTGCTGCGAGTGGAACGCTGCGCCAGCAGAAAGGCAGGCGGTGTAGGTACGATGTACACCTGTATGGTCCAGGGAAAAGAAAGTCATTTGTTCTTTGAAGTGGACAAATGGTTTATGGAAAGGAAGATCCTATAATCATAAAGAAGAATATTAACCAGCGGAGATAGTCACTTTCCCTTTATATCCCGTTGGTTTTACATAAGGAGCGTTATCCTGATCAGCCGGCATTGCCCACAAATGCCATTTAGGAATAGAAGCTCCTGCAAAGAGTAATGTAGATTGCTTTCCGTCAAGATCATGGGGAAGGCGAACTGGTCTGTAAGACCTACCAGTTAGTGTGATTGTTGATAAGGAGAAAAGACGATTTATGACAGATAGAGATTATGCAATTAAATCAATGAAAGAGATTACATTCCAGATGGCAAGCCATGCACAGGATTATCTGGAAGTAACGATGGATACACATTACAACGATATAAAAGAATTGATGAAAAATTATCAGGACTTGATCCTTGAAAATAAGTTAGTCCTGGAAGAACTGGAAATGGAGTGCCAGGAGAAGATCAATGAGGATATGGCGTATGCCCTGAGTTATATGGATGTATATGGGAGACAGTTAAACGTGGCGAAACTGAAACATGAAATGAACAACCTGATGGTTATTTATGGATTGTCCGATATGATATACCGTGGAATGACGCTGGTAAAATATTATGCTCCGGATGGGGTAGTGCTTAGTGATATCCTCCATTCTTGTTTTTGCAGCCACTATCACAAAACAGATGTAGAAGTACAGCAGGAGTTGGGGATTGGAAGAACTTCGTTTTATAAAATGAAAAAGCGGGCATTAAAGTACATGGGATTCTATTTCTTTGAGATTGTTGTACCGCAGGCAAAGAATAAGAGATTAAAGCCGTCATTGGGTGTGGAAGAAGAATAATTGCATTATTTTCATATAATTGAGAGGGAGATTTTTGGGATGAGAAACCGAAAATCTTCTTTTTGCATGATTTTCAAGCTATCAGCTTAATAAAATTTTTCTAAAATCAAGCTATTAGCATTGAAGATAAGCCAGTGGATTATTCATGGAAAATTATTCCTGCTGTATAATTACCTCAAGAAGTTTATGTGACATTAGTGCAGGGAGGTGATTAAGATGCAGACCGAGGTTAATTATAAGCAGTTGGGGAAACGTATTGTGTCGAAACGGCATGAACATAATTTGAAGCAAAAGGATTTTTCAGATATGCTCGGAATAGCAGTTAATCACCTGAGCGATGTCGAACGAGGCGTAAAGAAACCATCATTGGAATTGCTTATGAAAATCAGTGATTTATTAGATACGCCGGTTGATTATTTTCTGATGGATATGCCGCATGCAAGTTGTAATTATGCTATCAATGAAGAATTGGCAGCTCTTCTGAAACAATGCACTCCAGAATCGCTGAAGATCATTTACCAATTAACACAAGGTATGGTTGAATATCAGGAGAGCGTTGTATTGAGAGAAGAATAGGCTGGGTGCAGCGACAAGAGAAATTCGTTGCATAATGGAAATGATTTATACCGCAAATTGTTCAGTCAAAATCTGGGATTTGCGGTTTTCTTTTTGCCAGAAAACATAGGAGGCTACAAATTTGGAACAGAAAAAAGCTATTTTAAAAGAAGGGGTACCGACAGAGGAATATGTGCAGTATGCAATCGCATTTGAACAAAGTTTAAAGGAATTAGAGGCAAAACTGCATAGCGAAGAAGATCCGGAGCTTATTGCAAGATGTGCTTTTATGGCTGCGGCAGAATTCTATGACGGTGACTGGTGTGGCATCATTGAAGGGGATCTGGAGATGGAAGTTTGGTGCCCCGTTCTGTGGTATGATTGCAAAACGAATGGTATGACGGAAACGAAATTCAGAGAATTAGAAGAACTAACTTCTTTTGCTGACTGGCTGCAGGCATTGTATGATTGTAGACCAATTATTATTCCAGATACAAAAGTTTATAAGGAAAGCAATCCCGGAGAATATGAATTGTATAGCAGGTGTGAAGCTGATTCCATCCTTGCAGTTCCGTTTTGGAAAAATCCGATTGGATTTATGATCGTACGCAATCCAAAGCGATTTATCAATTACAGCAGCTTTTTACAGATGTTGGCTTATGTCGTTTTTTCATCTGTGACGGAAAAGAAACTGCTGGATAGAGAAAGTAAAACCTTTTCTCCGGAAACAATTAAAAAGGATACAGATGTGGTAGTTAATATTCTTGGAAAACTGGAGATCATCACATCCATGGGAATGCTGAAGGAAGAAGAACTAAATGCCCCTGTCACATGTCGTTTTCTGGCATATATGTTTTTACACAGAAAGCAGGCAAATAATCCAAGTGCAATTTATGAAGCAATCTGGGAAGATGATGATTTTACGAAAGCTGGAAGTAAAGTAAAGGCAACGGTGTTCCGTGTAAACAATGCGTTCAGTATTATTTCAAAAGAGAAGCTGATCATTTCTGCACCGCAGGGATATCAGATCAATCCAAAGTTAAATATCATCACGGATGTAGAATTGTTTGAAGAATATTGGCATCAGGCCCAAAATGCTGTTACTTTGCAGGCTAAAATAGAATTACTGAAAAACGCAACTTTGTTATACCGAGGAGATGTGTTTGAATCAGCAAGGGGAGAGCATTGGCTGATTCCCCATGAGATTTCATATAAATATAAATGCCTGGGAATTTATAATGAACTGATGAAAGCATATTTTGATACACAGAATTATTCCAGTGTTCAGTATTATGCAGGAAATGCCTTGAAGATAGATCCGGCAAATGCGGATGCATATTATTGGATGATCCGTGCAATGAAGAAAAAAGATTCTATGTCAATGGTAAAGGGAGAATTGAAGATGGCAGAGCATGTTCTGGAAGCAAGTGAGTATGAAGAATTGCTCAGAAAACTGGAAAGAGCAAAGGATTGAATAGTAAAATAACCAGGAAATAACGCATAAATAACTTCCAAATAACCTGAATTTTATAAGTAACCGCAAAATAACTGTAAAATAACCGCCATGTGACCGGAAAACAACCACGAAATAACCCTCATAGTCTATAATCTCAAATCAGCAGGTCTGAAAGGAGAAATGACGGTTTATGACAGAGCGAGATTATGCAATTAAATCAATGAAAGAAATTACATTCCAGATGGCAAGCCATACTCAGGGATATCTGGAAGTAACGATGGATGCACATTACAACGATATAAAAGTGCTGATGAAAAATTATCAGGATTTGATCCTGGAAAATAAGTTAGTCCTAGAAGATTTGGAAATGGAGTGTCAGGAAAAGATCAATGAGGATATGGCATATGCCCTGAGCTACATGGACATATATGGGAGGCAGTTAAATGTGGCGAAACTGAAACGTGAAATGAACAATCTGATGGTTATTTACGGCTTATCTGATATGATATACCGTGGAATGACTCTGGTAAAATATTATGCTCCGGACGGTGTGATGCTAAGTGATGTTCTTCGTTCCTGTTTTTGCAGTCATAATATCAAAACAGATGTAGAAGTACAGCAGGAACTGGGGATTGGAAGAACCTCATTTTATAAAATGAAAAAGCGGGCACTGAAGTACATGGGATTTTATTTCTTTGAGATCGTTGTACCGCAGGCAAAGAATAAGCGTTTAAAGCCGTCATTGGGAGTGGAAGAAGATTAGGGAGAAAAATGAGAAATACCGAGTTACAGAAGAAGTTATGAAATGACGTGAAATAGTTCTTTAGAACTATAACTCGTTTTGTGGCTTCTGTATATCAGAATCTATGACAGTTATACTAACTTTAGACCGAAAAATAGTTCTAAAGGAGGTGCTGCGATGGATCTGAAAGCTGTAGGACAGAGAATAAAGATGGCAAGAGAAGCCAAAGGTCTGACTCAGGAAGATTTAGCTGCTATGGTAGATCTGAGTCCAACGCATGTCAGCGTAATAGAGCGTGGGCTGAAGGCTGCCAAGCTGGATACATTTGTTGCAATAGCAAATGCTCTGGAAGTTTCTGCAGATTCACTTCTGATAGATGTTGTGGCACATTCTGTAACTGGTGTGACAAATGAATTATCAGATATGATTGAGAAACTTCCGAAAGAAGAGCAGAAGAAAATCATCAAAGCGGTCAGGGCATTAACGGAATAATTTGTTTAGGAGGGCGAAAGCCCTTCTTTTTTTGGCTTTTTATGTCGAATTTTGTAAAACGAATAGGGATGTTGTTTTTGTTCTTATTATGCTATATTAGTTCTAAAGAACTAAAACTAATTCAAAAGAGGAGAAGGAAAATGAACAGAAAAAGTATTTTTGAAATGGTTGCGGAACAGTTTCATACAACGACGGAAGAAGTCTATTTTGAGATACAGAAAGCAATCGATGCGGGATATGATAATCCGGATCCAAAGGTGCAGGAAGAATGGCGTAAAGTAAAAATGAAAGGGGAACGCCCAACACCGGAGGAAGTAATTTGCTATGCGGTGGGTGCTATAAAATAGAAATATGGGGTGGTATTAGAGTGAAGGGCAAATTATTTATGATAATGGTTCTTTTGTTTGTGATGATTAACGTTCCTGGATGTGAGAATAAACATAAAGAAGGGGAACCGGATGTGATCAGCAGTATGAAATTTAACCGGGATGAGAATCTGCTGGTTGTTGCAAACAGAGAACAGATTGAAGATAAAGAAGAATTTGCAAAGTATCTTGTTGAAAAGTGTAAGGATAATTCATTCCAGTCAATAAAATTTTCTACGGATTATGGATATCCCACCAGCCTTGTGCTTAGAGTGTATCTCTGGGAGGATGAGATAGAAGGGCAGGAACCGGTGATGATAGTAGAATATAAACCTGATACATGGAATGAGGATTATGACATTGTAAATGATGCAGATAAGTTCCAGTTGTATGTAGATGGGAAGCAGGTAAAAGAGTTATAAATACGGGCAAAGGAAGCATATTTATTCTGGTAAAAAAAGGAATGAACTTTTAACAGGAAAATATGTACTATTTTATGGTGAGTGCGTACTTTTAGAGTGTGAATACGGATACTTTGTGAACTTTGCTCTGATACAATGATTATGCTGATGAAAGAAGGCATAGAAAACTGAATATGAAACAAGAGACGGAAGCCTCAGTAGTTAAGAAAAGACTACTGGGGCTTTTTTTCGTGCCTGATTTTTCAGCCAATACCTGCAGGGATTCCCTGGCAGCAAATGGTGGGGCAGGCATGAAGTGTATCAGAGGACCGCCTTCTGGATTTGAAACTGACAAACAAATTTCAAATTCAGGAGGACGGATATGTATATTGAACACCCATATCAGTATGACGGGAAGTATTACGCACATGTAGACGGAAAGATGGTTGAGATCACAAAGGAAGTGGCTTATGCCATGAACAACTTTTACCGGAGCAGCCAGCCACGGAAAGTTGAGATTAAAAATGAAAAAGGCGAGGTCATCGAACGGAAGCGGAGAGAAGTTCCGTACAGCGAGACGAGAAGCGATGACAATGATTTCTCCATCGAAGATTTTCCAGACTGTAACTGTGATGTCGAAGACAGTGCAATCAGCAGCGTAGAACATCAGGATATCCATAAAGTGATTGAACAGCTGAATGAAGAAGAACGGCTGATCATTTATGGCATTTATTTTGAGAATAAAACCCAGGTGCAGTTGGCAGAGGTCATGGGGATTTCCAGACAGGTTCTGGCTTATAAGCTGAAAAATATTCTGAATAAGATGCGGAGAATGTATCTGGAAAATATTTTTTAAAAAATTTGCAGATTTTTTTTGCATTGCGTCGAGTCAGTTGAATTTAGTAATTAGGGGAACGTTAAAGGACTCCCCGAAACGTACATTGAAAATTTCATACTCAGTAATAACTGACGTGACATTTCATGCAGGGAGCACGAGGAAGATGCCGCCATAGCAGATAGGAAAATGGTAAATGTAAGGAATCTTTTGTGTATCAGGACTTATGTGCTGCGAAAAAGCACTGACCAAAGCCAGTCGGCAGGCTGGTGATGCGACGATCTGTGTGGAGTGCGATACACTTGCAGACTGTGGCAGGTCTGTGACCGGCAAACCTATGAACTGCCGGAGCCTGTGTGCGTGAGCATATGGGTTGTGGCCCAATGAATGCAGTTGGACAGGTTATTATTCCCTGCCTGCGAAAGCAGGATAAACGATTCGGGGTATCGAGGATAAATAGAATCGAGCGAGCACTGTTTGATAATCGAAAATTGGCTATAGAGGTTATGCGGCGGAGCTTTTTCATACGAAAGAGTTCCGCTGTATTCCTGTGGAGCCAAAGATGATGCTTTACGAATGAATTTTTAGATAGGAGGATGAGGCAAATGAAGATTGAAAGAGGCGATATCCTTATGGCTGATCTGGGAAAGTTTTCTGGTACTTCCATCCAAAGCGGGATCCGGCCGGTAATTGTTATCAGTAATAATAAAGCCAATACATACAGCCCGGTAGTGACAGTGGTGCCGCTTACTTCAAGGGTGTATAAAAAACGGTATCTTCCGACGCATGTGTTTATTGACCGCAGCGAGATGGTTGGTTTGAAACGTCATGGCCTGGTATTGGCAGAACAGATCACAAGCATTGATGTTCAGAACATTATCCAGAAATGTGGTCATGTTAGTCCAAGTGCAATGCAAAGGATTACCAGGGCTGTAAAAATCCAAACAGGAGTATGTAAGGAGGGCGAGTATGACAGCGGAAGAATATAGAAAATATCTGGAACAGGACTTTGGAGATGTAAAGATTGAGGAAATGCCAGACTTACGGACCATAAAATCTGACAGGAATAAAAGCCTGAAGGAACGGTGTGAAGATTATTTTCATAAGGTGGGAAATCCTTATCTTGTCCGGATCGGAAATATGAAGGTTAAAGTCCGGTTTGCAAATAATGGTATATCTCTGGAGCAGGCATTTGAAAATATGCTCCTGAGTGTTTGAAAAAGTAGTGGAAAGTTTGGGGTGGCTGTGCTAAAATGTCCGTAAGGACAAATTATGCAGCCCCCTTTTATTACATGGGTTTTCTGACGTAATAAGAGGAGGTAAGATATGTATCAGAAATTCAATAAAATCTATCATGCCGCCATCTATGTCAGATTATCCAAAGAAGATGGCGATATTTCTAGTTCCGCAAAAGTGGAAAGTAACAGCATTTCTAACCAGAAGGCTTTGATTCTGGATTTCCTGAAAGACAAAAAAGATATAGAAGTTGTTTCTGTCCGTGTTGACGATGGCTACACAGGCTCTAATTTTGACCGCCCTGCGTTCCAGGCAATGCTGGAAGATATCCGGCGTGGGATTGTAGATTGTGTAGTAGTAAAAGATTTATCTCGATTCGGGCGAGAATATATTGATTCCGGGAAGTATATTGAACGATTATTCCCGGCTCTTGGTGTGCGGTTTATTGCCATCAATGATAATTACGACAGTCTTCAGGGAAAGAACCAAGCTGACGAGATCATTATCCCATTCAAAAACTTAATCAATGATGCTTACTGCCGTGACATTTCCATTAAGATCAGAAGTAACTTGGAAATCAAGCGGAAAAAAGGAGAATGTGTGACACCTTTTGTACCATTTGGATACAAGAAAACAAAGACAGATAAGCATAAGCTGGAGATCGATCCGGTTGCCGGAAGTGTGGTGCAGGATATCTTCAAGATGAAGCTGCAGGGAATGAGCCAGGATGCGATTGCAAATCGGCTAAATGACCAGGGTGTACTATCTCCGTTTGAATATAAGATCAGCAGCGGCAGCCATTATGAAACTGGGTTTCGGCAAAAAGAACAGGCTCTTTGGAGTTCTGTCACCGTCCGCAGGATACTGGAAAATGAGGTTTATATCGGAAATCTTGTACAGGGAAAACGGACAACACCAAATCATAAGGTCAAGCAGTCTTATATTAAGCCGGAAGATGACTGGATCCGTATTGAGAAAAACCATGAAGCATTGGTAAGTGAACGGGATTTTGAGATTGTCCAGCGGCTTTTGGGAATGGATACACGCACCTCTCCCGACCAGAAACAGGTCTATCTGTTGTCCGGTATTGCGGTATGTGCAGATTGCGGAGCACCGATGACGAGAAAAGTTTCAACGGTTGGTGGAAAGAAATATGCTTATTATCTATGTTCCACAAACAAAGAAACAAAACGATGCTCCAGCCACCGGATCCCGGAAAAGGATCTGGAACATGCGGTATTAGTGATACTGAAACAGCATATCCAGAATATACTGAATCTGAAAAGAGTGCTGGAATTTATCGGGACGGTACCATTCCAGGAAATCAATATGAAAAAGCTCCAGGAGCGATTGGAAAAGAAAAAAGCAGAGACAGAACGATGTAAAGAACTCCGCATGATGCTTTATTCTGATATGAAAGAGGGTATCGTATCAAAGGAAGATTATGTAGAACTTCATGCAGCTTATGGAAGAAGGCTTAAAAATGCAGAAGGAAGTATCCGTGCGATCCAGAAAGAAATGGATGATATGCTGGAAAAGGCGGATGCTTCCAACACATGGATGGATTATTTTGTGAAATATCAGGACATTGAAGTGCTGACCAGAACTGTGGTGGTGGAACTGATCCGTGAGATTCGGGTTTATGACAAAAAGAATATCGAGATTGTCTTCGATTTTGATGACTGTTATCAGACGTTATTGACACAGCTTCCGGCGATGGGAGTAGAAGTTGAGACAGATAAGAATAACAATTTGCAGGTCAGAATGAGGGAGGTTGTATAACATGGCACGAAAGAGCAGGAAAAATGTTCCGGAAACGGTCAGCAGTGCAGCCGTCCAGGAAGAAGTAAAAAGACCGTATCGGGCAGGATTATATGCCAGGATTTCCATGGAAACAGAAGAAACCAGAGAAAGAGGAACCATAGATACACAGGTGGAGCTGATGAAAAACTTTGTGGCTGACACAGAGGATATATCTGTTGCAGAGGTTTATAGGGATTCAGATTATTCAGGTACGAATTTCGACCGTCCTGGTTTTACACAGATGATGGAAGATATCAAGCATGGTAAGATTAACTGCGTGATAGTCAAAGATCTATCCAGACTTGGAAGAAATTATGTGGAAACGAGCAACTATATCGAAAGGGTATTTCCATTCTTTCATGTGCGGTTTTTATCTGTAACAGATGATTTTGATTCTTTCCGGGAAGGAGTGGATCTGACTGTTCCACTAAAGAATATCATCAACGAGTTTTATTCCAAAGATCTGGCAAAAAAAAGCAGCAGTGCGATCAAAGCACTGTGGAAAGAAGGAAAATTTACCGGTGCCTGGGAGCCTTATGGATATCGAAAATCAGAACAGGACAAACATCAGCTGGTAGTGGATGAAGAAGCAGCTGTACATTTACGGGAAATATTCTCCATGTATATGGATGGCTTTAGTTACAGTGATATTGCAAAGAAACTCAATGCGGATGGTGTCTTGTCCCCGACATTGCAGCGGGAATACTACAAAACAGGGGAGAAACCACTTCCAGAGTCAAAGCCCTGGAATAATTATGAAGTGAAACGTGTGCTGCAGGATGTTCATTGCACTGGGGACTGTGTGTTTGGAAAATATCAGCAGAGTGTTTTTCAGGGAAATAAGCTGAGAAATCGCCCGGAGAACGAGTGGATCTACGCAGAAAATACCCACGAAGGGATCATTGACAAAGAGCTGTTTCAACAGGTGCAGGAAAAAATCCGGATATTCACAGAAGAATATAAAAAGAAACATCAGTTAAATAATGGAGTTACCCGGAAACAGAATTTCTACACAGGCAAGATCTGGTGCGGTGGCTGTGGTAACCGTATGGTTCTATCAAAAGAAAAATCCGGAACACTTTATTATATCTGTGGCGCAGATGCAAACCATAAATCTGGAGGAAATCAGTGTAAAGGGCACAGGGTAAAAAAAGAATATGTGGATGAGGACGTTCTTCGCCTGATCCAGTCACATATGAAAACGGTATTGGATACAGAAAAGCTAATTCAGGAAATGAATTCCGCTTCCAGAAATCAGACACAATATCTGCTTTTGGATAAGGAAGTGGGGAAACTTCGGCGGGAACTGAGCCGGATCAGCAAGCGGAAATCGGATCTATATGAAGATTATTCGGAACGTTTAATCACAGAAGAAGAATACCTGCAGTTTTCCCGAATTTATTCCAATGAAATCGAGAATATCAAGAGCCGTCTTGACACTGTATTGGCAGCACAGGTGAGATATTCGCAGGATTATCATATTGAAGAAGGCTGGGGGAAAGTGATACATACTTATATGTCAAAGCGGAAGCTGACAAAAGAAATGGCAGAAGCCTTTGTGGATTCCATTGTTATCCACAGTAAGTATGATTATGAGATCAAGCTGGTATATGATGACCAGTTTGCTGATCTGCAAAAATTATTAAAAGAGAAGGAGGCACAGTCAAGATGACAGAAAATAGGAAAACGGCTGTCTATATCCGTTTATCTATGGAAGATGGTAATGTGGATGGCAGAACAAAGCTGGAAAGTGACAGTGTAACTTCTCAGAGGATTTTGCTGAAATCCTTTGTAATTGACCAGCTTGGAGTTGATGAGACAGACATCCTGGAATATGTGGATGATGGTGTCAGCGGAACTCATTTTAAACGCCACGGTTTTCAGCAGCTGCAGGAGGATATGAAAAGTGGCCAGATCGGCTGTGTAGTTGTGAAGGATTTTTCCAGGTTTGGAAGGGACTATCTGGAAGTCGGGTTTTATATTGAGTACATTTTCCCGTTACTTCAGATCCGGTTTATTTCCATTAACGACTGCTATGACAGTGCAGCAAGCTCCGGAATGACCGGCGGTATGAATGTAGCTTTGAAAAATCTGGTCTATAACATGTATAGTCTGGATTTGTCGAAGAAGATCTCATCCGCAATACAAACCAGAATGAAAAATGGTACAAGGCTTCCGGTAAATGCCAGATACGGTTATAGAAAAGGCAAAGATGGCAGATTGGAAGTAGATCCGGAAGCCGCTAAAGTGGTAAAAATGATCTTTCAGATGGCGGCAGATGGAATCAGTTTTGCGGACATTACAAGGGAACTGAACAGACAGGAAATCGCTACCTGTGATGAGCAGAAAGCATCCAGGGGAGAACAGATCCAGTTCCAACGGTTTGATACGATCAAGAAAAAACGCTGGAATCCGACCACAGTAGCTTCCATTATCCGGGATGAGATTTATATCGGAACACGGATATGGGGCAAGACACGCTGCAGTATGCATACCGGTCATAAGGCGGTTCTCAATGATGAAGCAGATTGGATCCGGCTGGAAAATCACCATGCTCCAATCGTTGATAAAGAATTATTTGAAAAGGCGAACAGGATGCATCCGAAAAAGAGCAGAGGAATCGCAGAGTCAAGAACCAATTATACATTGGAAAGACGTAAAAAGCAGCCTGCATTGATATTATGTGCTCATTGCGGTCATGCTTTGCTCAGAGAAACAGAGCATTTGCTGAAATGTTCGGATGGACGCACCAGCGGCGATCCTGTATGCAGAAGCCTTGTGATCAAGAGAGAACCCCTGGAGAAGCATATCATAGAACTTGTCCATCAGTTTGCTTCCACTATGTTAGAAAATAGGAAGCTTGCCAAAGCAAAGAGCCAAAGTGATGGTACGGAACTGAATGTTTCAGAATTGTTGAAGCAGAGCCGCCAGCTGTCTTCTGAAAAAATGAGACTTTATGATGAGTACAAAGATGGATATATTGACCGGGAATTGTACAAACAGAAAGCGGAAAAGATAAACCGACAGTTGGAGGACATCAAACAGAAGATAACAGAGGCAGAAAATAATGCAAAAATGCTTGAACAGGACAATGCTGGTGTTGAAATGAAACTGGAAGATGTTCTGAAGCTGGAAAAGTTTGATGCAGAGAAGCTGCGGGAGATCATCAAGGTAATCCGGGTGCATAGCCAGGAAGAAATCGAAATTGAATGGAACTTTGATGATATATTTTCAGGAGAGAGATAAAATGTTCTGGACAACAGCGATTTTGTGGAAGATAATAAACGTGTTGGGAGTACCTGATCAGAAAGGTCAGGTACTATCCGGCCAGAACAAAAAAATATTTTTTTTGTCCTATACTTGACACGTCCACATTCATTCAGACATACTTATTGTACGAATATGGCAAACAGAGGAATGAACCCAAACACTCTGCAATACCTCATGGGACACGCTAACATAACCATGACACTTGGCTATTACGCACACGGTACATTTCAATCTGCAAAAGCAGAACTGGAAAGACTGGCTTGTTAATATCGGAGCTTATATTTACTACTCATTTACTACTTTTGGTTGCATTTTCATGCTGGTAAATGCCAGCTTATGCAAGGTATCTTCCGAAAAGAAAATACCGATAAAGCCCTAAAATACGGGATATATCGGCATTTACCAACTTATGAAAAGATAATCAGAAATTTAGTAAGTTTTTTGCTGAAAAAATTCTTTTTGCTGATCATCTTTCCCAAATAGGTTATTATATTCAAGCAGATTATACTGATGTATCAATTCATAATATGGAGATTTTTTATCATCTACCTCGTAAAACTTTCCATTTTTATCCCAATATCCGATAGCATTAATTGCCGGAATTTCTTCCCTGAGTTTCGTTAAATATTCAAGATAACCTGTTTTTTTAATTCCTGCTACTTTTGCAAGATATGTCGAAAGATAGTTGTTACTGGTACGTTCCACATTTTCTTCTTTAATATCATAGTTCGCCCAAATTAAAAATGGAACTTTATAGAGTTTCTCCAGCTCTTCTCCTTCTAACTTCTGAATATCTGTATGCAAAAGTTTATTATAGAAATCTTCTTCTAAATCCGGCTGATGATCTCCAAAAAATACGATAACAGTCGGCTCATCTACTTTTTCAAAATAATGAACGAGTTCCTTTAATGCATTATCGGACATTTTAATCATGTTCAGATATTGTTCTGCTTTAGAATACGACTGTAGATCACCTTCAATCTGTACATCATCCCCTGTTTCTAAAGTGCTTCCATCATAACTTCCATGATTCTGCATCGTTACATTAAATAAATAAAATGGCTTATCTTTATCGGTTCGATTCTCATAAAGGCTAATAAGCTTTTTATAATCTTCTGAATCTGTAATATGGTAATTTACCGTATCTGTAAATACTGAAAAATTATCAGAAGTATAAAATTTATCAAATCCCATTAATGGATATACTTTATACCTGCTGTAACCCGTCTTATAAAATGGATGTAGCGCATAGCATGGACTGTATCCCTGATCTTTTAATGTATGTGTCAATCCTGCCGTCTTACTTCTAAGAAAAAGCTGATATGGAACAGAGTTATCTGGTAAAAATGCAAGTGTATTTCCTGTCATAAACTCAAATTCTGAATTGGCAGTATTGCCTCCAAAAACAGAAGAATATGTATATCCTTTAATCGTATTTTCCTTTAATTTACGAAAAAATGGCATATAATCCTGTGAAACCTGCAGATCACCTACTGCCTTTAAATCCGCAAAAGATTCATTCATAATTGCAATTATATTCGGTTTCTTAGTTTCTGTAGTTTCTATAGTTTCAGTCGAGTTACTATCCGTATACTGTTTTGCAATCTTCTTAACTGCACTCACTGAATAATCTTCCGGTTGTGTCACATGGAGATAACCAAATGTCCGCATCGTTGTAAGCAACGTTCCATAATAACGATACTTATACTGTGGGCGATATACACGAAAATCCACTCCTATATTCTCCAGATAATCACTGTACACATATACTTGTGTAAATCCAGCAAAAATCATACAGGATACTAAAGTATAAATAATCCGTCCCTTCCACTTAAAAAGCTTCTCTTTATCAAGCTTCAATAGAAGTGCAACTAACACAAGTGCCATCATAAAAAATTCCGCTGTGTCAACATCAACTTGTAACTGATAAGTATTTGCTACAGAAACCGCCGTCACAAACGAATAAATATCGGATGCGATAAATGACATGCTTCGGAACAGTGTCAGTTCATAGTTCAAAATCCCAAACACTGCTGTCACAATAATCATGCAGATAGATGCTCCTCGTATGCTATTAAAAAGTAGCAAAAACAAAACATATATTACATAATACACAATAATATCTAATATCAGATATAAAAATGGAATACTGAAAATCGGCACCCAAAACTGTGCATCGTTATAAAATTCCAACCATAAAAAAGCCATAAATGGTGTTGCGATCCCTGCAATATACGTCAAAATCTTATTTACTTCTGCTGAAAAATGAATCTTCTTCACAGTCAGAAAAACCAGAGCAACCCACAGACCGCCACAGATAATGAGAGAATCTGCATAAAAACGGTCAAAAAATTTCGGAGCTTCCGGATTATAATATAGATCCGGCTTTGCAAAAAAGGCAACTGCCAGTAAAACATCTAGCGCCAGCAAGAAATTCCTTCCATGTTTCCCCTTGAAGAACGTCCTGATTCCTGCCTTTCTCTTTCTTAATTTATTCATCTTAATTCATTCCAACCTTTCGTTTTACTTCCCCTCATTCTGAAGAAAAAATCTTCTTCATATGCCTTTTCAATGACAGCCCATATGATAGCACAAATTGCGAATTAAAACAAAAACTTTTTACTATTAATTCATTTAGAAGAAACAGACGAAAGTAAAAATAATACCATATCCCAGATGCGACTACAGAGCAGATGGGATATGGTATTATTTCTTTTTCGTCTGTTTTCTCTCAATGAATTAAATAGTATTTCTATTTAATTCTAATAACAAATACTTTCTTCTTGTTACTTCCGTCCGTTGTTCTCGCTGTAATTTTAACCTTTTTACCTTTTCCGGCTTTTGTAGTTTTTACAACACCTTTCTGGTTTACTGTTGCGAACTTCTTATTGCTGCTAGTCCATACTAACTTCTTATTCGCTTTCTTTCCTGCTACAACTTTTGCTTTCAGTTTAATCTTCTTACCGGCTTTTACAACTTTCTTTCCTGTAACTGTAAGTCTCTTAACAGCATCTTTCATTACCTTAATCTTATATGTCGTACGAGCTCCACTTCCATCTGCTGCAATCGCTGTGATCACCACAGATTTACCTGCTGCCTTTTTATTTACAGTTACCACTCCGCTCTGGGATACTTTTGCAACTTTCTTATTGCTTGTTGTCCATTTCACTGCTTTGTTAGAAGCGTTTTCTGGAGCAATTGTTGCTGCTAATTTTACTTTCTTTCCGGCTGCAATCTTGTTAGAAAGAGCTGCAATCTTGATGCTGGATACCTTAATACTCGCCGGAGCTACTGTTGCAGTATTATCTGGTTTGGTGTTATTAGCATTGTTATTATTGACATTGTTTTTTTCATTTTGCTTAATTGTGTCAATATCTGTCTTTCCACCGTAATAAGCTATAGATAAAGTCGCATTTTCATTATATACACGGTCATCGTTTGCATCATCTGTATACAAACCAATGTAATGCATTATAATATAATATGTTTTTCCAGCTTCGCAATCAAAGCTCTCATAAAATGCGTTCTTCTCTGTAGCAATATGATTCATCTCTACATAACTTCCATCTGCATCATCAACTGAATCATACCAGTCATCCATATACACATCTTTTCTGTTCCATGCAGCCTTGAATACATGTGCACCATCATGTTGCGCTGTAAATTTATAAATTCTACTTACACCATCTGTCATATAATTAACTGGCTGTGCGTATGTAATTGTACCATCCATCTCTTTTTTAGAGATTTCCAGTTTTACATTAATATCAGATTCCACAGCCTCAACATTGTTCTCAAAAGAGAAATAACCTACATCAATATTATAGGTCTCCCCTTTCTTACAATAAAAAATTATACTTTTATAGTTTTCTCCTGTATCTGCAGTACTATATGAAACACTATCATTATATTCATCTTTAATATCATAGTCCCATTCATCTAAATAAGTGCCTGATTTTACATTCCAGGAGAATTTCAGTGTATGATATCCACTTTCTTCTGCTGTGTAATAAAACCATCCTTCTTTAGAACCTGTAACATAGTTAGCTGGCTGAGAAGAAGATATCAATTGTCCAGATATTCCTGAAACAGATATGTTATATTCTCTTGTTTCTTCTCCAGAATCACTACAAAATCCTGCACACAAATAATATGTTTTTCCTGCTTTTAATTTGGCTCTCACAGAAAAATGGTAGTTTTGCGCTGAATCATCGTCTTCTTTTATATAATCATAAGATTCACCATTTTTTTCTAATAAGCAACCATAGGAATCCACTCCCTCGCTATCTCCTTCTAAATTTTCTCCCCGGAATACATAGATTCCATCATTCTCTGGTGTAAAAGCGAACCACTTCGCATCATAAGCTCCCTCACTGGAGTTTACGGTATAATTCGTGTCCTTTTGTATTGGTGTCACTGCCACATCTGGGTTTAACTCTGCATCAAAAAATGTTGCCGTATCATCATAATACTCTAAACTTCCTACATTCAGATGACGGGATACTTTTCCCCCCTCATCACTTGTCTCTTCCGCATTAACTGGTATCTGAACCATAGTAATCGTCATGCAGAGTGTAAGTACAAACGCAAGTACTTTTTTCCATTGAATCTTTGAAATTTTTAATTCCATAACTTTTCTCTCCCCTTATTTGTTTTCAGAATCGAAGACGAAATTCCTTCATTCCTCCTTTTTGTCTTATGTAATAATTCCATATATTTCGCTCCTCAGCTTTTTCGTTTCTCTACCACAATATTCTGTCCAATCCCCAAAAACAGAAAAAGATAAGGAGTTATAAACACATTTGGACTGTTCACCAGTCCCTGTATCAGCCACACAAATAAAATGGCTGGCACAATAACGGAAAGTTCACTTCCCTGCTTTCCTTTTTTAACAAATGATAAATTCTTAATCAGTGTAGTAATTATTATTCCAAAGTAACTGACTAATCCAACAATTCCTGTAGTTACTAAAAACTGCAGACCCTCATTGTGGGCATCTACAAAATAATATCCCAGCTGCTTCATGGAATCTGTGTGAAATACCTCAAAGAAGGAAGGAAACATACCCATCCCGCAGCCAATAAGTTTCTTCCATAAAGGCAGGTGTCCAAATAAATCTATCGTCCGCTTCCAGACATAACCTCTGTTGCTTCCCCAAGAATCATCAAATACCAGATATTTTTGCACAACAGCGACTCCATTAAGTCTGCCGTTGCTCATGATCACAAAACCAATTCCTGCAACAATCAGAACTGCCAGTATTCCTGAAAATATAGTTCTCAACTTTGCTAATGTATAGTTCTTCCCTGCCTTCTTCAGCACAACGGAACAAACAGCCAGTATAATAGCTATGATGAGCCATAACAAAACATTGCCAAAAAGCTTCTGCTGTAATATATCCCACTTCACTGTAAAATGAAGTTTCTGCTTTGCCAGATATGTAAGAAATCCAACAGATGACATTGATAAAAACAGTAGTCCTCCGCATTGAAAATATGCGGATAAACTCTCAATGTCCACAAAGGCAAAAAATAAATAAAACAGATATACCCCTGCTATCCCAGGAAATATACTATCGCTGTTGGAACACAATCCTGCAGTAAGCACCAGAAACAATGCTACTCCAAATAAAATCTTTGAAGTCCTTTCTCTCGAATACAGATAACATCCCAACCAAAATGGAATAAATATGCAAAAAAATGATGAGACAACATTAATCTGCCCTAAGGTTCCAAGAAATGCACTTCTCTGATTCTTTACAATCATTTCGTAAAGATTCAATATATCAAGCCCAAAGCGACTTCCGATTACAAAAATACCAGTAAACACGCTACCGAGCAATGCTCCCCATAAAATACCCTGGTTCATCTGAAAAGTTCTCGAAATACAGAAACTTCCGATCATGCACAGAATCAAAAAAATTGAACCAAACAGCTTTCCCTTTCCTGCCCACAATACCACTGGACTTAATTTATTAAATAAGACACCAAGTAGTACAATTATAAACAAAATTATACTCCAAATATTAATAATATCAATCCTGTTTTCTGATAAAAATATATTCTCTCCTGTCTGTATTTTTTTTACAAAAAATATGATACCAGTCCCCAAAATATATAGTCTTGTTGTCACAAAAAAGAAAATTGTTTTAGCCTCCATAATGTCCAAATACCCATTCCTTAAAAATAATGGAAAAAGCATGAACAGATTTGCACAATATATTGTTGTCCAGATTGCCTCCAGACTTAATTCTTTTTTCTCACGTGTACTTTCATTCATGTTTACACGAAATCCCCTTTTTGTCTATTTTTTTGCTTTTAAACAGTATTGTATCAGAATATTGTTTAATATTCCATGTATTTTTTTGCAATTTATATACTATTAAAAATATTTTTTTCCAACCTACTAAAAAAGTATGCCATCAGTTGCGCTCTTCCTGAAAATTTTTCTGTTTCTAATAATTTTTCAAGCTGTTTTTTGTCTGCAAGTAACGGCTGGATATATTCGTCTGCTTCTGTCTGTGGATTAAGTTCTCCTTCTACCTCTGCTATAACAACCCATGCAGAGGAATCACTTAAATCTGGTGCAGCATAGGCTGGAGGGAGTATTTTACAGATTTTTTTGATGTAAAGTCCTGTTTCTTCTCTTAGCTCCCGCCCGGCACACTCTTCTATCGATTCTCCTTCTTCTAAATGTCCTGCCGGCATGTTGTAGATAAACTGATTCACCCCCATGCGAAACTCTCGCAAAAGAAGTAGTTTCTCTCCGCAAAAGCCAACAATTACCACACCAGAAGCTTTCTGTCCAATTTCCTCCGGCTTTTCATAATCAAAGTTACTTACCATTTCATATAATTTTTCATTGCCTTCTGTATTTGTATAATTCAATGTATAGCTTTTTAAAAAACGAGTATCTCGATTCTTCGTCATAAAATTTAATACAGGTACTTTCTTTTCACACATAAATATCCCTTTCTAAATACTAATTTGATGGACTAAAGAAACGAAAAGCAGAAATTTAATAGAAAAGAAAATGTGAAGATAGTCGCTTCGCAGAAAATGCCTGCTCGGCATTTTTACTC
>ERZ506887.31-NODE-31-length-87247-cov-11.061267_pt1 | contig 87247 bp, 94 predicted proteins | sample MGYA00512905_ERZ506887 | MGnify/ENA metagenome assembly ERZ506887 | reverse complement strand
GCTTTCGATCTTCTCTACATAAGTTAAGGGCTGTTTACGCCCTGCATTATTGCTAGCAAGCTAAGAACTGATTGTTATGTGAACGATAGCACAGGGGTACTACAACAGGTAGTTAGCTCCCTCTTATGCACATACAAAATTATGATAAGGTGGGTGCCAAAACACATGAAAGATACTGGAGATTTATTTTCTAAGATTTGTGATATGGATAATCTTAGAAAAGCCCACAAGAACGCAAAGAGAGGTAAAGGGTGGTATGCAGAGGTAAAGTGTATAGAGAAAGATCTGGATCATTACCTAAAGAGGCTACAGGAAAATCTAATAGAACACAGGTATCATACCTCAGAATATGAAATCTTTACAAAGAAAGAGAGTAATAAGGAGAGGGAGATTTATAAATTACCATTTTACCCAGATCGTATATGTCAATGGGCTATTTTACAGGTTATAGAGCCCTACTTACTTAATTCCATGACAAAGGATACCTATAGTGCAATCCCTAACAGAGGGATCCAGCCTATTATCAATCAGTTACGAGGGTATAAGAAAAAGATTAAGAAAGATGGAAAAGTAGTAGCGGAGAAGTGGATACCCAGTATTTTAGTATCAGATCCAGAGGCTACAAAGTATTGCTTAAAGCTGGATGTAAGAAAGTATTATCCCAGTATTGTACACGATGTACTAAAGGCTAAGTATAGAGAGCTCTTTAAGGATGAGGAGCTTATCTGGTTAATGGATGAGATCATAGATAGTATTAGTACTTGTCCAGCCACAGAGGAAAATATAGAGATCCTCCAGAGGCTAGGTGTGGCGGTAAATATTATCATAGACGATAACGGTAGAGAGTTTGTGGATGGCGTAGGTATTCCCATTGGAAACTATGTTAGCCAGTATGACGGTAATTTTAATCTATCTATAGTAGATCACTGGCTCAAAGAGGTTAAGGGCGTTAAGTACTACTTTAGATACATGGATGATATGGTTATTTTCGGTAGCAGTAAAGAGGAATTACACAAACTCAAAAGAGAGTTAGATGAGTTTATGGCGGTAAATCTTAAGCAGGTGCTTAAGCATAACTGGCAGGTATTTCCTACTAAGGTAAGAGGTGTAGATTTTGTAGGCTATAGATTTTTCGGAGAGTATACCTTACTCAGAAAATCGACTTGCAAAACATTTAAGCGTAGGATGCTTAGCATCTCCAGTAAAAGAGAAAACAATGTGAGCCCTACTTATAGTGAGTGGTGCTCATTTAATAGCTATGTGGGCTGGCTACAGCATTGTGATAACTTTAGGCTATACCAGAAATATGTAGAGCCTAATGTAGAATATATGCACAATTATTACTTAAAGGAGGTAAAAGGTAATGCAGAAATTTGCAAACGTAAGAACTACAGCGGAGAGCGTAAAGCCTCTTGAGATTGATGATTACCATGTATATGTAAATACAGGTATCAAAGAGATCCATGAGGAGGCTAAGGAGGGAGATCTTAGCTCTGGGTTTGATGGGTTTGAAATTGAAACACAGGAGATCTATGAGAAAGATGAGTACATCCAGCTCATAGCAGAGAAAAACAGCTCCTTAGAGGAGCAGGCTACAGATTTACAGTTAGCCTTAGCAGATGTGTATGAGCAGATGTTAGGGTTATCAGCTAAATAAGAGGGAGGAGAAAGATTATGGCACAGGTTTACGCTACTTTGATCCGCAAAGGGTTAAGGACTATTGATAATATACCAAAGGATCTCAGAAAAGCCGTACAAAAAATCTTAGACGGAGATAATGAGTAGTATGTTACTCAATATTATCTTAAAAACAATACTCAGAAAGGAGGTAAAAGCTATGGCAGTAATTTACGCTACCCTTATTGTAAAGGGCAAAAAGACGATCAATGATGTACCGCCTGTAATCAGAGAGCAGGTTAAGCAGATCCTCATTGATCTTGATTTACCAGAGCTTGCAGAGTAATCCACAGGGGGAGAGCTAAATGCTCTCCCTTTTATTATGGCGGAAAGGAGGATCTTATGGATATGGCTACAGATGCAGATATTAACATCGAGCACAGACTTACTGAGGTAGAACAGCGAGAAAAGAGTAACACTAATCGACTTAATGAGCATGATGAGATACTCAAAAGTAACAGTGAGATGATCGGAGCTATAAAGGAGCTGGCTACTGAGGTTAAGTATATGCGTGGGGATCTGAATGAAACCGTTGAGAGGCTTAACAAGCTGGAGGGTAAGGATGGGGATAAGTGGGATAAATTCAAGTGGCTTATTGTAACAGGGCTTGTAACACTTATCTTAGGATACTTAGCGGTTTCTGTAGGATTAAAGTAAGGAGGTGATCCAGTTTATCTCTTTACCTCATTTTGAGGTATCGTAGCAACTATTAACAAACTCACAAGGAGGTACAGTATGAATTTAAAAGTTAGAGTAAAAAATCCTGTATTCTGGGTACAGATTGTACTTAGTATTTTAACTCCTGTGCTTGCGTATGCAGGACTTACAGCACAGGATCTTACCACATGGAGTAAGGTAGGGGAGCTCATTGTAGGAGCTGTCTCTAATCCTTATGTACTCTCTTTAGTGGCGGTATCGGTTTGGAACACTCTGAACGATCCGACTACAAAGGGATTAGGCGATAGTGCCAGAGCAAAGAGCTATACAGCTCCACAGTAAATATATTTATCAGACAGACAGGGAGAGCCTTTACAGGGCTCTCCTTTTTAAGTATTTAGATCGGAGGTATTATTATGACAGAAAAAGAAATCAGATCAAAGGTTGTTGAGATCGCTAAGGGTTGGTTAGGCTGTAAAGAGAGTGACGGATCCCATAAAAAGATTATTGATACTTATAACGCCTGTAAGCCACTCCCTAGAAGTTACGCTGTAAAGTATACAGATGCGTGGTGTGCTACTTTTGCATCCGCTGTAGGTATCAAGGCAGGGCTTACAGATATTATCCCTAGAGAGTGTAACTGTAATCAGTTTATCCAGCTTGCTAAGAATATGGGTATCTGGGTAGAGAATGATGCTTACACTCCATCCGCTGGAGATATGATCCTCTATGATTGGGATGATAACGGAGTAGGAGATAATACAGGTAGTGCGGATCATATCGGTATTGTAGTATCTGTATCTGGAGGCGTTATTAAGGTTATCGAGGGTAACAAGAGTAACGCTGTAGGATATAGAGATCTTGCAGTAAACGGTAAGTATATCAGAGGCTTTGTTACTCCTAAGTACAGCTCTAAGGCTACTAAAGAGGAGGCTCCTAAGCCATCTGGTAACGGAGGAGGCTCTTACAATATTGGAGATATTGTAAACTTTACAGGATGCCTCCACTATACCAGCTCTACAGCTAGTGGCGTTGCATATGGCTGTAAGGCAGGACAGGCTAAGGTAACTAACAAGGCTGAGGGTGCGGTACATCCGTATCACTTACAGGCTATCTCTGGTAAGGGCTCTACTGTATATGGCTGGGTAAATGCTGGAGATATTTCTGGTAAGACAGGCGGAGGATCCGCTAAGACCTACACAGTAGTTAAGGGAGATACTCTTAGCAAGATCGCTAAAAAGTATGGAACTACTGTAGATACTCTGGTTAAGCTCAATGGTATCAAAAATAAAAACCTTATTAACATCGGACAGGTAATCAAGTTACCTTAATCCTTTAGGCACTCCTTAATATTTTTTCATATAGAGGGCTACTGGCTGTAAAATGCTGGTAGCCCTCATTTTTTAGTTGTATCTAGTATATAAGGGGTGTATAATAGATAGGAACTGAAAACAGCCTCATAAAGCCCTCTATTTTATCGAGAGTAAAGAAGTCTACACCTAATATATAAAAGTGGCTGTATGAGGCACACAGGAGCTCACAGGACTATTACAGGAGGGTAAACAGGATGGCATACAGGAAAATAACGGATATAAGAGATACTATTGGTATGAGAGCGGTATTTTATGCCAGAGTATCTACAGCAGAGGAGGAACAGCTAAACGCTATAGAACTCCAGATTGAGGAGAATAGAGGATGTATTAAGGATCATGGCTGGAAACTGGTAGGAGAGTATATTGATCGCAGTAAGAGCGGTACGATGGTAAAGGGCAGAGATGATTACCAGAGGCTCTATGAGGATCTGTATGAGGATTTATTTGATATTGTAGTAATCAAGGATCAAGAGAGGCTCCAGAGAAATACTCTGGATTGGTACCTCTTTATTAACAGGGTAGTACAGACAGGAAAGCTCCTGTTTATGTACATGGATGGGAAATTTTACTCCCCAGATGATGCCCTTATCACAGGTGTAAGAGCGATCATAGCGGAGGAGTTTAGTAGAAACCTTAGTAAAAAGCTCCATAACTACCACGATCACAGAATAGAGAAAGCCAGACAGGGGCAGGAGATAGCCTTACAAGGTAGCGGTAATGTGTACGGATGGGATAAAAAAGATGGCAAGTATTATATCAATCCAGAACAGGCTAAGGTAAGGAGGCTCATGTGTGAGGGCATTATGGCGAGAAAAGGATCTACCCTCATAGCTAAGGAGCTTAATGAGGCTGGTTATCGTAATACAGTAGGGAAACCGTGGAAACCTATGGATATACCTAAATTTGTGTATGATTGTAAAAATGTAGGTACCATGATTATAAACAAAGAAAGACACGATTTTGAGAGTAAGCAGACTATAAAACTCCCTAAGGAGGAGTGGGTATATGTAGAAAACGCTCTCCCTCCGATAGTCACACAGGAGGAGTGGGATCTAATCTGTAAGATCCATGAGGAGAGAGTAATAGCCACAGGATCCGACAGGAGAGGCAAGAAAACCAGCGGATACTCTTTTAGTGGTAAGCTGGTATGTGGTATCTGTGGGGCTCCTTACTGGAGAAAGCAGAGAGTATCTAAGGATGAGTACTGGGTATGCAGTACAAAGCAGACTAAAGGCAGGAGAACCAGAAAAAGAGATAGCACGATGGGGAAAGCTGGAGAGATAAATCCTTTAGGCTGTGATAATGAAAATATCTCTTATAACTCCCTCATGGAGATAATGGGGGTAGTATCAGAGCGATTACAGGCGAATACAGACACAATAAAGCAGGATATGATAAATTGGCTTACTAAGCTCAGAAAACAGCTCCTAGAGGCAAATGGAGGGCATACAGAGGCAGATCTACAGCGAGAGCTCTCCAGAAAGAGTAAGTTACTGGATGCCTACTTAGATGGGATCCTAAATAAGCAGGAGTACCAGAAAAAAGCGGAGGAGTTAGATGAGAGGATCATCCAGCTTAAAGCAGAAACAGAAAAGAATAAGGCTAACTCTGGAGATATTGCAGAGATAGATAAAGTACTGGCTAACATAGATGAGGAGGTAGCCAGATATGTAGATGGTAATGAGAAATTAAAAGTAGAATACCTCTTAGAGCACTTAGAGCAGGTGCAGATATTCCCAGATAAGGTTATAGTTATAGTACCGATATTGAGCGATGGGATAGTAGTAGAGAAAACTCAGTATGTATCTAGGGAGAAACGGTTCTGGAAAAACAACATTTATGAATCTTCTAATGGGATTTTATAAACCAAAGAGCGGTGAAATATTATTTGATAACTTAAATAGTTTGGAGATGGACTTAGTTACATTAAGAGAAAATATTACATATGTCCAGCAATATCCATTTTTATTTAATGATACGGTTAAAAATAACTTATTAGCTGTAAAAGAAAATGCTACGGAAGATGAGCTGGTTAAAGTTTGCAAAGATGTATGCTTATATGATACAATAATTAAAATGCCAAAGGGGTTTGATACAGTTATAGGAGATGGAGGTACAAAGCTTTCAGGAGGTCAAAGGCAACTATTATCCATAGCGAGAGGATTATTGAGAAATACAAAAATATTTTTGTTGGATGAGATAACCTCAAATATAGATGGATTGACTGAAAGAAATATTGTACAAACAGTTTTTAGATTGTCTCAAAATCATACAGTAATTATGGCTACACACAGGGCAACTACAATAATGCAAATGCCTAGAATAATTGTTATTTGTGACGGGAAAAATGTTGCTGAGGGCACACATGAAAAACTTTTAAATGAATGCATGACATATAAAGAATTGTTTAAAAAAATAGACAGCAATTAGTGTGCTGAGAATGTGAGGTTATAATGAATGATTTTGTAATTGAAACAAATGATTTGACAAAATGTTATGGAGAGCAAGTCTGCGTAGCACAGCTATGTCTTCATGTGCCAAAAGGAAAAATATATGCGCTTTTAGGGAGAAATGGAGCTGGGAAGACGACAACTATGAAAATGTTGTTGAATTTGGTAAAACCCACATCAGGATTTATTAAAATTTTTAATGATATTCATTTAGAAGATGCTTCAAAAGCGTATAGCCGTATAGGTGCACTGATTGAAACTCCTGGTTTTTATGATAACTTAACAGGAAGAGAAAATTTAGAAATTATAGCAAGATTGAGAGGACTTAATAGTATAGAAAGTGTTGATCAGGCTTTAAGTGTGGTCAACTTGGATAAAAATGATAAAAAAATTTTTGAAAAATATTCTTTGGGGATGAAACAAAGACTTGGTATTGCAGCAGCAATTATGCACAAACCTGAAATTTTGATTTTAGATGAACCAATGAATGGTTTGGATCCGATTGGTATTTACGAGATGAGGGAATATTTGGTTAACCTTTGTAAAGAGGGGAATACCACTGTTTTTATATCAAGTCATATATTAAGTGAAATAGAACAAATTGCAGATGTGATAGGGGTAATGAATCATGGCAGATTATTGGAAGAAGAAAGTATTACGGATTTACATAAACGTCTTCGTAGATATGCGGAGTATGAAGTGTCTAATGTAGAGTATGTGTTTTCATTATTAAAGGAACGATTGGATGTTTCTGAAATTTTGATTGATAGTAAGAATCGCATACGATTATTTGGCAAAGAGATGCACAGGATTGAAGAAATAAATAGTTATCTTATACAAAATAACATTCCTATCAGACAAATTAGGATAGAAGAAGAAAAATTAGAAGATTATTTTTCGGAATTAATAGGAGGTGGGGAAATTGGGTGAATTAGTATATTGTGAATTTCTAAAATTGAAACGCACAAAAATAAAAATTATTGCTTTTCTAGGTATTTGTTCACCTCCGATTTTATCAATGTTTAGTAGTATACGAAGCTATATTTTTAACCCGGAGTATAGAATATCTTTGTTTACATTATATGATAATGCATTTATGTTTTTGATGCTTTTATTTGGACCATTAATATTTTCTGTCATAGCAGCTTATTTGTTTAGCCGGGAATATACGGGTAAAACATTAAAAACGATAATGGTTATTCCTATATCGAAAAAGAGATTTATGTCTTGTAAATTTTTGACATTATTTATTTGTACAATTACATTGATGTTGACTTTTTGGGTTGTGGTTTTGATATTATGTACAATTTGTAATATATTTGTTGGAGTAGATCAATTTAATATTGGAACTGCGTTTTTTTTCTTATTTAAAATTGTTGTGGGAGGAATATTGTTATATTTTACAATTACCCCAATGGCATATCTTGCATTTTGCACAAGAGGAATTATCGTTTCAATGATAGTAGCTGCTGTTATTGCATTAGTAAATGTCATTTTATCAAATTCTTCTTTTGCAGGTTTTTTCCCGTGGTCAGCAGCATATTTTATTTCTAATGGGAGAACAAGAGAAATGATATGTCCTGTTTACATAAGTTTAGCAATAATACTTTTAATGGCTTTCATTAGTTATAAGTGTTGTTGCAAAAGTTTTGAAAAAGAAGACATTAATTAACTTAGCTATATTTTATGTCATGCAAGGATAAAAAGATATATCTACATGTTAAGTGCCTAATCTCAAGGGGTGCAATTAACCCGAAATTAGGCACTTGTTCAATATGAAATATGAATACCATTTTAATAAAACTATTTATTTGGGAAAAAATTGTCAAGCGTATTTAAAAAGTCTTTTGATGTATATCCCCATAATATGGAACTTAGTGCTTGTACGGCCTCTGGTCTTCGCCGATAATATGTTCTTTTTGAAATATTTGTAATATGAGGTTCCAACTTTTCAATAATCTCATCCGTATTCTGGAGCTGCTGAGGGGAGAGGTAGCTGTAGTAAAGAATCCAGTAATACTGTTCTCCATGCTTGTGCTTACTGCGCAGGATGTCTACTGCAGAATTTAACAGGTTCAGCATTTTGTTGCTGCGCTCAATACTCTTTGCATAGTTTTCCAGTTTGGTACCGCCGATGTCGGCTCCGGCCAGATAGATGGAATCAAGAAATTCCTCAATGCTGCTTCCAAATTCAATCTCAAAGGAGTTGCGGACCTGCTGGACGGCAAGCTCAAGGTTCCAGACTGCATCCCGGTAGTTCTTTAAAAGCTTCCATGTGTCGTGAAATAACGGGTTTTCCTCTTCTGAAGGGATATTATGATTTTTTCTGTTATTTGCCATAATGATTACTTCCTTTCCTGATCTGTATGTGATGGTATGGTTTCCTCTGCTTCCAGCGGGAGCAGGGTAAGTTCAAAGTGATACCGGATATCCTTATCCGGGCAGCCAAGCTGTAGAGAATACCTGTATTTACCATCCCCGCAGTCGGATAAGGGATATAACTTATATTGTGTTTTGGGGCATTCACAACAGGAAACCCCTTGTGCTGCAAGGATTTGGGCAACCTTTCGGACAACGCTGCGGATGTGCGGATTTGAAACGCAAGCCGCCTGCGATGAAACGCGGTCGTTCTCCTCAATAAGAATCTGCTCTTCTTTAATCTTGGCATCTTCCATCGGAACAGAATCGGGAAGATGTACGGGAACCTGAAATGTCATAGAAACCTCCTCTTTATCAATCATTACATCACTGATGTTGAACATGGTGGAAAGATAGTTGCACAGATAAATGACGCTGCCATGCCGTCCGGTAAAGGATACCAGTGAAAGATATTCTTTGTCCTGTAGCTTGTTGAGTATTCTGCTCACGGTGGATTTGGAAATGCCCCAACGCAATGCAAGTTCTGCATAGTTTACCAGCGGATTGCCGGTGCAGTTGCGGAAGTAGACCACTGGGCCAATGTCAGAACCCTGCACCTGTTCATCGTTATAGATAGCATGAATCCACAAATCCAGTACAATATCCATTTCCGAGCACCTGCCCATGCTGATTAGCTCGTGAACAGCGGCAACCGGGAAAAAGAAAAAACCCACATCCTTTAGACATGGGTAATTATAATCCAGTGAAGTATTGTTCTTTTTCCAGCCGGTAATGCTGAATTTTATCAGGTTGCCTCTGCCAAGCCTTGTATAGCTGATGTAATGTTGCTCTTGAAGAAAATCCAGAATGGAGACTGCCTGATGCTGGAAGCGGGTGCGGAACCATTCTGCTAGCTCTGAGGTTTTGCAAATCCATTCTCCCGGTTCAATCAGATAGGAGATGCCCTCCAGTCTGCGGTAAGAGGAGCGAAAGTTGGCATAAGAGCATAGCGTCATGTAATAAAAAAGATAGGAGCTTCCGCTGGTACGGATGTCCCTATTTGCCATAAGGGTACGGAAGAACTCACGATAAATGCGGCATCGTGGGTAATCCACTATTTGTTTGATTTCTAATTGGTAGTCCATATTTTTTCCTTTCATAAATTTCATAAAAAAGTAGACGCCCTTACAGAACGCCTACTGAAATGATATTGAAGTTGGTTGTCAATGCAAACAGAACCCATTGTGCGGATTGCATTTTTATTGCATTATTTAATTTTTTTATATTGAGTTTTACTTGCTTATGTTGCTTGAAAATGCCTAAAAATCAGTAAATTTCTTTAATAACCGCAACTGTCGGTCTGGAGTTTGAATAACGGACATTTGAGCCACAAATCCTTATTTAGCAAGGCTTTGATAAGGATGGTAGTAGAAAACCAGTAAAATCAAGGCTTTGCAGACAGCAGGCAGACGGTGCTTTTATAAAAAATGAATATGAAGATGGAAAAAGACGCATTTTGAGATTTGCGTCTTTTTCTATTGGGCTTTCTGCTTTACCTTGAGAAATGAGCAGACAACAGCAAACGCCATTGAATGGACTTCCATTGATGGTGTTTTTTTATTGTCTGGAAAGGAGCAGAAAAATGGAAACAACACATGAAAAAGCAAAACGAAAGGCGGTCTATGTGTGCCCTTAAATTAGGAAGCCTGTTTGACGGAATCGGCGTGTTCCCTCTTGCGGCTTCCCGTAATGGAATTATTCCCGTTTGGGCAAGCGAGATTGAAAAATCCCCGATAGCCATAACCAAACGCCACTTCCCAGACATGGAACATTTAGGGGATATTACAAAGATACATGGAGGGAACATCCCTCCTGTTCACATTATTACATTCGGTTCTCCCTGCCAGAACCTTTCTAAAATCGGAAAGCGTGAGGGACTGGCCGGAAGCAAATCAGGACTGTTTTTTCAGGCTATCAGAATTATAGAAGAAATGAGGTGTGCTACAAATGGGTTATATCCAGTTATCGCTGTTTGGGAAAACGTCATGGGAGCGTTTTCTTCAAATGACCGGATGGATTTTAGAGCCGTGCTGCAATCATTTTCCGATACCGAAATTTCAATGCCTCCTACTGGAGGATGGGCTAACGCCGGTATGGTGCGAGGGGGAAAAACTGACCTGTGCTGGCGGCTCATGGATGCCCAGTATTGGGGAAAGCCCCGGCTTGTTCAGCGAAGAAAGAGAATCTTCCTTGTGGCAGATTTTAGAGGACAGCGTTCCGCAGAAATACTATTTAAGCCCCGTGATATGTTCCCGATTCCTCCGCCTTGCACAGACTACGGGCTGCCCGCCGCCGGAGCCAGTCGAATATCTCTTGATAAAACAAGGGGGAAGATACCCATCATCCGCCCCTTTCAGGAACGGCGTATGCGGAGTGCTGCAAAATCAGGAAACCAGTCTGCTTTCCTCGCAAGTTTCGGACGGTCAGATGAACCTTTTCCAACTTTACTGGCAAAAGCAGTCAATATGATTTCATTCTGGTATGAGGGGGAAGAAAAAGACGGAGTTCTCCGAAATTTGACACCGGTTGAGTGTGAACGCCTGATGGGATTACCGGAGGGGTGGACGGCATATGGAAATTTAGGACAACCCATTAGTGATAATGCACGATGCAAAGCACTTGGAAACGCAATCGCCCTGCCGTGTGCTGATTACATCATGGCAGGAATAGCAGAAACCATACATGAATAAGAAAGGCGGTTTTGTATGACAGAGAAAAATCGTTCTCCTCCGTTGTCGGATGGAACATCAACAGAAGCTATCGAACCAACTATATTATTTCAGAAAGGACAGGTACATCTATATGGAATTAAAATTCGTTATCCCCAACATGGAAAAGACATTCGGCAACTTGGAGTTTGCCGGAGAAGACAAAACAGAACAGAGAAGAATCAACGGACGCATGGCGGTACTCTCCCGCAGCTTCAACCTGTATTCAGACGTACAGAGGGCGGATGATATTGTAGTTATCCTCCCTGCCGAAGCCGGAGAGAAACATTTTGATTTTGAGGAACGCGTGAAGCTCGTCAATCCCCGTATCACCGCAGAGGGCTATAAAATCGGCACAAGGGGCTTTACCAACTACATTTTACACGCTGACGATATGGTAAAAGCGTAAGGAAAAGGAGGACATCAGACTATGAGATTGGCAAACGGAATCGTGATTGATAAGGAAGCAACTTTCGGGGCATTGAAGTTTTCTGCCCTCCGCCGTGAGGTTCACCTCCAGAATGAAGATGGCTCGGTATCAGAAGAAATCAAGGAGCGTACCTATGACTTAAAATCCAGAGGACAGGGGCGTATGATTCAGGTTTCCATCCCTGCCAGCGTGCCATTAAAGGAGTTCGATTACAACGCAGAGGTGGAACTTATCAATCCGGTTGCAGACACCGTGGCAACGGCTACTTTTCAAGGGGCAGAGGTGGACTGGTACATCAAGGCGGAGGATATTATCCTGAAAAAAGGGGCTGCCATGAATCCGCAGCCGCCGAAGAAAGACGCTCCCCCTGTAAAATAACAGGAACCTAAAAAATGAAAGGAGGATTGTTCCCATGAAGCAGCTTTTCCCCCGTGGAAAACGTATCCGCCCCACGGATAAAGACCTTGTGTTCCATACTGCCCTTGCCGCCCTGTTCCCTGTCTTCCTGCTGGTTATCCTGCTGTTTCATATCCGGCAAATTGCCGGAACCAACTGGCAGGAAGTGTCCCTCTCCCAGATAACACAGGATGTAAATATCCCTTACCTGTTATTCAGTATGGGTGTGGCAGGGCTGGTGTGTCTTGCAGCCGTTCTTCTGTTCTGGCGATACCGCAGGGATGAAGTAAAGCAGCTCATCCACCGCCAAAAGCTGGCAAGGATGGTGTTGGAAAACAAGTGGTATGAATCAGAGCAGAGAAAAGAAGACGCTTTTTTCAAAGACTTGTCTTCCAGCCGTTCCAAAGAAACCATCACTTACTTTCCCAAAATCTATTACCGGATGAAACAGGGCTTGCTCCATATCCGTGTAGAAATCACCTTGGGAAAATATCAGGAACAGCTCTTAAACTTGGAGAAAAAGCTGGAAAGCGGCTTGTACTGTGAGCTGACGGATAAGGAATTAAAAGATTCCTATGTGGAGTACACCCTGCTCTATGATACCATTGCCAATCGTATCTCCATTGAGGACGTACAGGCAAAGGACGGCAGGCTCCGGCTCATGGAAAATATCTGGTGGGAGTATGACAAGCTCCCCCATATGCTCATTGCCGGAGGAACCGGCGGTGGAAAGACCTACTTCATCCTGACCCTTATTGAAGCCCTGCTCCGCACCAACGCTGTCCTGTTCGTGTTAGACCCGAAGAACGCCGACCTTGCGGATTTACAGGCGGTTATGCCGGATGTGTACTACAAAAAGGAAGATATGCTCACCTGTATTGACCGTTTCTATGAGGAAATGATGAAACGCAGTGAAGACATGAAGCTCATGGAGAATTACCGGACAGGGGAAAACTACGCTTACTTGGGACTTCCTGCACATTTCCTTATCTTTGATGAATATGTGGCATTTATGGAAATGCTCGGCACAAAGGAAAATGCCGCCGTCCTCAACAAATTAAAACAAATCGTTATGCTTGGGCGGCAGGCTGGTTTCTTCCTGATTCTCGCCTGCCAGCGTCCAGACGCAAAGTATCTGGGGGACGGAATCCGTGACCAGTTCAATTTCCGTGTGGCTCTGGGGCGGATGTCGGAAATGGGTTATGGGATGATGTTTGGGGAAACCACAAAGGATTTCTTCCTCAAGCAGATAAAAGGGCGTGGCTATGTGGATGTGGGAACCAGCGTTATCTCGGAATTTTATACGCCCCTTGTGCCAAAAGGACACGATTTCCTCAAAGAAATAAAAAAGCTCATAGACAGCAGGCAGGGAGTGCAGGCGGCGTGCGGAGCAAAAGCCGCAGAAACGGACTGACCTACTGTGGCTGGTGTGCCGCAAGGCACGCCAGCATAAACCCCTCGTATCTAACAGAGGGGTACAAATCGACAGGCAACAACCAAACAACAGGGCAGAATCCCACGGTACACAAGGGATTTTTCCCATATCCGGCGTGTGTCAACAAGGCTCTGAAAGTTGACATACGCTTTTTTAGACAGGAGGGATTTTCACTGAATGAAGAAACATGGGTACGGGACATCAAAGAAAAACGGGAAATTTATGGTATCTCACAACAGAAACTTGCCCTAGCTGCCGGAATCACACGTCCGTACCTGAGCGACATTGAAACGGGCAAGGCTCACCCATCCGAAGCATTACAGGAAGCCATCACGGAAGCTCTGGAACGCTTCAACCCAGACAATCCCCTTGAAATGCTCTTTGACTATGTGCGGATTCGCTTTCCCACTACGGATGTGAAGCATATCGTGGAAGACGTGCTGCGGCTAAAACTCCCCTACTTTATCCATGAAGACTACGGCTTCTACTCGTACACAGAGCATTACTATCTGGGGGATATTTTCGTTCTGGTATCACCGGAACTGGAAAAAGGGGTGCTGCTGGAACTGAAAGGGCGTGGCTGCCGCCAGTTTGAAAGCTATCTGCTGGCACAGGAACGGAGCTGGTATGAGTTTTTCATGGATGTTCTCATGGAGGACGGCGTGATGAAGCGGCTTGACCTCGCCATCAACGACAAAACGGGAATCCTGAACATTCCCCATCTGACACAGAAGTGCCGGAATGAGGAATGTATCTCGGTCTTCCGCAGCTTCAAAAGCTACCGCAGCGGCGAACTGGTACGGCGTGGGGAAAAAGAATGTATGGGGAACACCCTGTATATCGGTTCCCTCCAAAGTGAGGTGTACTTCTGCATTTACGAAAAGGACTATGAGCAGTACAAAAAGCATGATATTCCCATTGCGGACGCAGAGGTAAAGAACCGCTTTGAAATCCGGCTGAAAAATGAGCGTGCCTTTTACGCCATCCGTGACCTGTTAGAACATGACAATCCAGAACGGACAGCCTTTCAAATCATCAACCGCTATGTCCGGTTCGTGGACAGGGACGATACGAAGCCCCGTTCTGACTGGCGTATCAGTGAGGAATGGGCGTGGTTTATGGGGGAACACAGGGGAAGCCTGAAACTGACAACCAAACCGGAACCCTATTCCTTTGAACGTACCCTGCACTGGCTCTCCCATCAGGTAGCACCCACGTTAAAGCTGGCTCTCCGTCTGGATAAGATGAACCACACCCAGATTGTCCATGACATCATCACCCATGCAAGGCTGACGGAGAAGCATGAAAAAATCCTGAAACAGCAAGCCGCCGATGCAAAGGAGGTGGTGCTTTAACGGCGGCAATCTTGAAACATAAGGAATCTTACAGGAAAGAAAGGAGCTTTTATGAATTTCGGACAGAATCTTTACAACTGGTTTTTATCCAACGCCCAGTCCCTTGTGCTGCTGGCAATCGTGGTGATTGGACTGTACCTCGGATTTAAGAGGGAATTTTCCAAACTTATTGGCTTTCTGGTGGTGTCCCTTGTAGCGGTTGGTCTGGTCTTCAATGCGGACGGTGTAAAGGACATCTTACTGGAACTGTTCAATAAGATTATCGGTGCATAGGAAACCCATTTTACACTTCCGTTATGGAGCAAGCTCTGATTGCTTCATGGCGGAAGTCCACTAGGGGCTTGGGGAGCGTAACTCCCCAAAAGGAGCATGACAGAGAATGGAGGTGACACTGTGGAAGAAATGCGGATTTACATTGCCAACTTAGGCAAATACAATGAGGGCGAACTGGTAGGGGCATGGTTCACGCCGCCTGTGGACTTTGAGGAAGTCAAGGAGCGTATCGGCTTGAATGATGAATATGAGGAATACGCCATCCATGATTATGAGCTGCCCTTTGAGATTGACGAATATACCCCCATTGAGGAAGTCAACCGCCTGTGTGAAATGGTGGAGGACTTACCGGAATACATTCAGGAGGAACTATCAGAGCTGCAATCCTACTTTGGCAGTATCGAAGAACTCTGTGAGCATGAAGATGATATTATCTGCCATTCCGGCTGTGATGATATGGCGGATGTGGCTCGCTACTATCTGGAAGAAAGCGGACAGCTTGGCGAACTTCCGGCACACTTACAAAACTATATCGACTATGCAGCCTATGGGCGTGACATGGAATTGGATGGAACCTTTATTGTCACGAACCACGGCGTATATGAAATCTTACGGTAGACTCGTCTGTATCTCTTTCAGGAAATACAGGCGGGTTTTTTATTCAGGGGCGGCTTTTGCTGTCCCCATTTTTTAGAAAGGACGGACAACATGAAGAAAATACGAAGCTATACCAGTATCTGGTCGGTGGAAAAGGTACTCTATTCCATCAATGATTTTAAGCTGCCATTCCCCATCACGTTCACACAGATGGCGTGGTTCGTGGTATCGGTGTTTGCAGTTATGCTCTTGGGGAACCTCCCTCCCCTTTCATTCATTGACGGAGCATTTTTGAAATACTTCGGCGTACCCTTTGCCCTCACTTGGTTCATGTGCCAGAAGACCTTTGACGGGAAGAAGCCTTACGGCTTCCTGAAATCCGTACTGGCATATCTGGTACGCCCGAAACTGACCTATGCAGGAAAGCCCGTGAAGCTGGAAAAGGAATATCCGGCACAGCCCATCACGGCAGTAAGGAGTGATATTTATGGCATATCCGATTAAGTATATCGAAAATAACCTTGTGTTCAACCATGACGGGGAGTGCTTCGCTTACTATGAGCTGCTTCCCTACAACTATTCCTTTTTAAGCCCCGAACAGAAATATCAGGTACACGATTCCTTCCGGCAGCTTATCGCCCAGAACAGGGACGGAAAGATTCACGCCCTGCAAATCAGCACGGAATCCAGCATACGGGCAGCACAAGAACGCTCCAAACAGGAAGTGACAGGCAGGTTAAAAGACGTTGCCTGTGCAAAGATTGACGCACAGACCGAAGCCCTGATTTCCATGATAGGGGAAAATCAGGTGGACTACCGTTTTTTTATCGGCTTCAAGCTGCTTGTCAATGAGCAGGAAGTCACCATGAAGCAGTTTCGCAGGGAAGCAAAGACCGCTGTTTCTGACTTCCTCCATGAAGTCAACCACAAGCTCATGGGGGATTTTGTTTCCATGAGCAATGAGGAAATCTGGCGGTTTCAGAAGATGGAAAAACTGCTGGAAAGTAAAATCTCACGCCGCTTTAAAGTCCGGCGGCTGGATAAAGACGATTTTGGCTATCTGATTGAGCATTTATACGGACAGACCGGAACCGCCTACGAAGATTATGAGTATTACCTGCCGAAGAAGCGGTTTCCGGAGGAAACACTGGTGAAATACTATGACCTCATCAAACCCACCCGTTGTCTGATAGAGGAAAACCAGCGGTATCTGAAAATCGAACAGGAAGACGGGACAGTGTATGCCGCCTACTTTACCATCAACAGCATTGTAGGGGAACTGGACTTCCCATCCTCGGAAATCTTTTACTATCAACAGCAGCAATTCACCTTTCCCATTGATACCTCTATGAATGTGGAGATTGTGACAAACCGGAAAGCCCTCTCCACGGTGCGGAACAAGAAAAAAGAGCTGAAAGATTTGGACAACCATGCATGGCAGAATGACAGCGAAACCAGTACAAACGTGGTGGACGCTTTAGACAGCGTGAATGAGCTGGAATCCACCTTAGACCAGAGCAAGGAATCCATGTATAAGCTGTCCTATGTGGTACGTGTGACGGCTCCCGACTTGGAAGAACTGAAACGCCGCTGCAATGAGGTGAAAGATTTTTATGACGATTTGAATGTGAAGCTGGTTCGCCCCTTTGGGGATATGCTGGGGCTGCATGGGGAATTTCTCCCTGCCAGCAAACGGTATCTGAACGATTACATCCAGTATGTCACCAGCGACTTCCTCGCTGGTCTTGGCTTCGGGGCAACCCAGATGTTGGGGGAAACGGAGGGTATTTATATCGGGTACAGCCTTGATACAGGAAGAAACGTGTACTTAAAGCCTGCCCTTGCCAGTCAAGGGGTAAAAGGCTCCGTCACCAACGCCCTTGCTGCCGCTTTTGTCGGCTCCCTCGGCGGTGGAAAATCATTCAGCAACAACATGATTGTCTATTATTCCGTATTGTTTGGGGCACAGGCTCTCATTGTTGACCCGAAAGCGGAACGGGGACGCTGGAAAGAAACCCTGCCGGAAATCGCCCATGAAATCAATATCGTAAACCTGACTTCGGAGGAACAGAACAGGGGCTTACTTGACCCATATGTGATTATGGAGAACCCAAAGGATTCCGAATCACTGGCAATCGACATCCTGACTTTTTTAACGGGCATTTCCAGCCGTGACGGGGAAAAGTTCCCTGTTCTTCGGAAAGCTATTCGTGCAGTAACAAACAGTGAAGAACGGGGGCTTTTCAAAGTGATTGAGGAACTACGGGCAGAGGGAACCGCCATCAGCACCAGCATAGCCGACCATATCGAATCCTTTACGGACTATGACTTTGCACACCTGCTCTTTTCGGATGGGGATGTCACACAGTCCATCAGCCTTGAAAAGCAGCTCAACATCATTCAGGTAGCGGATTTGGTGCTGCCGGATAAGGAAACCTCATTTGAAGAATACACCACAATGGAGCTGCTTTCCGTGGCAATGCTCATTGTAATCAGCACCTTTGCCCTCGACTTCATCCACACCGACCGCAGCGTGTTTAAGATTGTGGATTTGGATGAAGCATGGAGCTTCTTACAGGTGGCACAGGGCAAGACCCTTTCCATGAAGCTGGTTCGTGCCGGACGTGCCATGAACGCAGGCGTTTACTTTGTCACCCAGAACACGGACGATTTGCTGGATGAAAAGCTGAAAAACAATCTGGGCTTAAAGTTTGCGTTCCGTTCCACAGACATCAACGAAATCAAGAAGACCCTTGCTTTTTTCGGGGTAGATTCCGAAGATGAAAACAACCAGAAGCGGCTCCGTGACTTGGAAAACGGACAGTGCCTTATCAGTGATTTGTACGGGCGTGTGGGAGTGATACAGTTCCATCCTATCTTTGAAGACCTGTTCCATGCCTTTGATACCAGACCGCCCGTGAGAAAAGAGGTGGAATGATGGTGATACATAGAACTTCCAACGGGCAGCAACTTCCTGTTCCCCATTACGCAAAAAAGGGCTTGTCTTGGAAAATGGCAGGAAAAGTGATTGGCAGGGTGCTTCTGGCACTCCTGCTCATCCTCCTACTGCTTGCAGTCTTCGGCACTGCCGCCCACGCTGCCGGACTGGTGGATGATACGGTGGACGCTGCCAACGAATACAGCAAATATCCGCTGGACAACTACCAGCTTGATTTTTATGTGGACAGCGGATGGGACTGGCTCCCGTGGAACTGGCTGGACGGTATCGGAAAACAGGTGATGTACGGGCTGTATGCCATCACAAATTTTATTTGGACAATCAGCCTGTACCTTTCCAACGCCACAGGGTATCTGATTCAGGAAGCCTACTCGCTGGACTTTATTTCCTCTACGGCGGATTCCATTGGGAAAAATATGCAGACCCTTGCAGGCGTTACCACAGGCGGCTTGTCCTCGGAGGGATTTTATATCGGGTTCCTGCTGATTCTCATTCTGGTGGTGGGGATTTACGTTGCCTACACAGGGCTTATCAAACGGGAAACCACAAAAGCCATCCATGCCGTTGTCAATTTCGTGGTGGTGTTCGTGCTGTCCGCTGCCTTTATCGCCTATGCCCCTGATTATATCGGAAAAATCAATGAATTTTCCGCAGACATCAGCAATGCCAGCCTGACCCTTGGTACAAAGATTGTGCTGCCTAACTCGGAAAGTCAAGGAAAAGACAGCGTGGATTTGATACGGGACAGCCTGTTTTCCATTCAGGTCAAGCAACCGTGGCTCCTGCTGCAATACGGCAACTCGGATGTGGAAAGCCTTGGGGCTGACCGTGTGGAACGCCTGCTCTCAACCAGTCCAGACGAAAACAACGGGCAGGACAGGGAAGAAATCGTAGTGGAGGAAATCGAAGACAGGGAAAATACCAACCTTACCATCACAAAGACCATCAACCGCTTGGGAACCGTATTCTTCCTGTTTATGTTCAATATCGGTATCTCCGTTTTTGTATTCCTGCTCACGGGGATAATGATTTTTTCACAGGTGCTTTTTATCATCTACGCCATGTTCCTGCCTGTGAGTTTCCTCCTTAGCATGGTTCCCTCTTTTGAGGGGATGTCAAAGCGTGCCATTACGAAACTGTTCAACACCATCCTTACCAGAGCCGGAATCACCCTGATTATCACGGTAGCGTTCAGTATTTCCACCATGCTCTACAACCTGTCTGGGGAATATCCGTTCTTCCTGACGGCGTTCTTGCAGATAGTGACCTTTGCCGGAATCTATTTCAAGCTGGGGGATTTGATGGGGATGTTCTCCTTACAGAGCGGCGATTCCCAAAGCATGGGGAGCCGTATCATGCGAAGACCCCGTATGCTCATGCACGCCCATATGCACCGTTTACAGCATAAGTTAGGACGTTCTGTGGCGGCTCTTGGGGCTGGAACGGCTGCTTACCACGCAGGAAAACAGGCTGGCTCAGACCAGAGAACTGCTTCCCACTCCGGTTCTTCCAAACGGACACAGGCAGACCACAGCAGACCTGACGGACAGGCAGCACCGGAAAAGGAATCCGTATGGAAACGGGCTGGTTCTGCGGTAGGTGCGGCGGCAGATACCAAAGATAAGATAGCCGATACTGCCGGACAGCTTCGGGAGCAGGCAAAGGATTTGCCTGTCAATGCAAAGTACGCCCTTTACCACGGGAAAACACAGGTATCAGAGGGAGTACGGGATTTTACTTCCAGCGTGACCCAGACCCGAACTGCCAGAGCGGAACAGCGGAACGCACAGGCAGAAAGCCGCAGACAGACCATCGCAGAACGCAGGGCGGAACTGGAACAGGCAAAACAGCCGCAAAAGACAGCTTCCGAAGTACCCAAAGGAGCGGCTCCTGTCCATGAACGTCCTGTTACTGCAAAGCAGCCAGAAGATTTCCGACATCATGCAGATACCGCTCATGCAGGAAAACCAGCCATGCAGCCTGCTTCCTCATCCATCAGGGAACGGGGACAGGTTCCTTATGGGGGAACTGTGGCGGAACGGGCTTCGGTTCCGGTGGTAAAAGCGGCTTCTATCCACCATGAACAAACGCCTCTTGTAAGGACAGAACGCCAGATAGTCCCATCTGCTTCCCTATCCCAGTCGGATGAAAGACAAAAGGCGGCTCTCACTATCACACCGGCTGCTCCCCGTCCGGCAAGACCTGTCCAGAATGATACGGCTCCTGTGATACCGGAAAGAAAACGGGCTGCCTCTGCGATAAAAGAATCAAACTTTACCATCCGGCGTACCACCGCCAGAAAGGAGTGGACAAAAACGGTAACAGCGGCTGCCAAACAAAAGAAAGGGGAGAAACCATGAAATTAAGACACCTTTTCTTTGCCTGTTCCGGCGTGTTCGTGATGATGTTCTCCCTGCTCCTTTTGGTGGTGATTGTCTTCTCGGATGAGGAAGACGGAGGAAGCGGCGGAAATCTTATCTATGGGGGCGTGAACGTATCACAGGAAGTCCTCGCCCATAAGCCTATGCTGGAAAAGTATGCAAGGGAATATGGCATAGAGGAATACTTAAATGTGCTGCTCGCCATCATTCAGGTGGAATCCGGCGGCACGCTGGAAGACGTTATGCAGTCCTCGGAATCTCTGGGGCTTCCCCCAAACTCCCTTAGCACAGAGGAATCCATCAAACAGGGCTGCAAATATTTCTCGGAACTGCTCGCAGCGGCAGAAACAAAGGGCTGTGACTTAAACAGTGTGATTCAGTCCTACAACTACGGCGGCGGTTTCCTAGACTATGTGGCAGGACGTGGGAAAAAGTACACCTTTAAACTGGCAGAGAGCTTCGCAAGGGACAAATCCGGCGGAAAAAAAGTCACCTACACCAACCCTGTTGCGGTAGAGAAAAACGGGGGCTGGCGGTATTCCTATGGAAATATGTTCTATGTCCTCTTGGTATCGCAATACCTGACCGTGGCACAGTTTGATGATGAAACGGTACAGGCTATCATGGAGGAAGCCTTAAAGTATGAGGGCTGGACGTATGTGTACGGGGGCGATTCTCCCTCCACTTCCTTTGACTGTTCAGGACTGGTGCAGTGGTGCTATGGCAAGGCAGGAATCGCCCTGCCACGGACAGCACAGGAACAGTATAATGTGACGCAGCACATCCCCCTGTCCGAAGCAAAAGCAGGGGATTTGGTCTTTTTCCACTCTACCTACAACGCCGGAACCTACATCACCCATGTGGGGCTGTATGTGGGAAATAACCGGATGTACCATGCCGGAAATCCCATTGGTTACGCAGACCTGACAGGCTCCTACTGGCAACAGCACCTTGCCGGAGCCGGACGAATCAAACAATAAGAAAGGATGAACCGATATGATTCAGATTAGAAAAGAGGAAAACCAGAAAAAGCAGAAAGAAAAGAAACTGAAAGTTTACAAAGTCAATACCCACAAAAAAACTGTGATTGCCCTGTGGGTGCTGCTGGCGGTGAGCTTCCTATTTGCCGTCTATAAGAATTTCACGGCAATAGACATTCATACTGTCCATGAAACCAAAGTAATTGAGGAACAAATCCTCGACACCCACAAGATAGAGAATTTTGTGGAGAATTTCGCAGAAGTCTACTATTCATGGGAACAGTCCGCCGCTTCCATTGATAACCGGACAAATGCTTTAAAAGGGTATCTCACCGGAGAACTGCAAGCCCTGAATGTAGATACTGTCCGAAAGGACATCCCCGTATCGTCTGCCCTGACCGATTTTCAGATATGGGAAATCACAGAAGAAAAGGAGCAGCATTATCAAGTGACCTATACCGTGGAACAGCGTATCACAGAGGGAGAATCCGGTAAAACCGTCCGTTCCGCCTATCAGGTGACCGTCTATGTGGACGGCTCTGGAAACCTGACGATTATCCAGAATCCAACCATTACCAGCGTTCCCGTAAAATCCGGCTACACCCCAAAAGCGGTACAAAGTGACGGTACGGTGGATTCCATCACTACGGAGGAAATCAACGAATTTCTCACCACCTTTTTTAAGCTGTACCCTACGGCAACTGCAAAGGAGCTAACCTATTATGTAAATGATGGTGTGCTGAAACCTGTGGGGAAAGAATATATTTTCTCCGAACTGGTGAATCCAGTCTACAACCGAAGCGGAAATCAGGTGACGGCTTCCCTAGCAGTGAAATATCTGGATAACCAGACCATGACAACACAGGTATCACAGTTTGACCTTGTACTGGAAAAGAACGGGGAAAACTGGAAGATTGTGAAATAGAGTTATATAAAGCAGAAGACACATTGTATTTCCTGAAAGATTACAATGTGTCTTCACGTTAAAATTCTGTTCTGGACATTCCCCTGTCCTCTGTTTCGACTTCGGCTATCTCTTTTGCTGTGGCGGTGACTACCCGTATTCCTTTCTCACTCATACTATCAAGCAGTGTATCAAGCTGCCTACGTTGTGTATCTTTTTCCGCTGATTTATCTGGGAAAAAGAATTGGTCTACGGATATATCATAGCGTGTTACAAGCTCATAAAAAATTTGTAAACTCGGCTGTTGTCCTTTATTCTCAATATTAGCAAGATAACGTGGTGAGATATACATTTCATCACTTACTTTTTTACGGCTCTCTTTTCGTTCGGTTCTCGCTGCTTTGATAGCTTGTCCGAAAGCCTTAAAGTCATATTTAGCTGTTGGTCTTTTTGCCATATTTATTCACCCATATACATTCTACTGTTCCTCTTTCATACTGAATACGTCTATACAGTTCCTATTTATAGCCATAATAATTCATATGCTTGCACTTGCTATTATTCGTATGCCCGACTATAATTATACTGATATGATTTGTAGAAAGGACTTGGGTGTTATGGAATATATGTCTTGCCCCGAAGCAGCGAAGAAATGGGGAATTTCTGAAAGGCGGGTACAGGTACTTTGCAGAGAAAACCGCATACTGGGTGTTTCAAAACTTGGATATATGTGGCTGATACCAAAGGACGCGGAAAAACCGATTGACGGGAGAACAAAACAAGGAAAGGAGCTACACCATGAATAAAGTTTTGATTATAGATGATGATAAAGAGCTTTGTGCGCTGATTAAGCGAAGCGTTTTATCAGAAGATATAGAAGCTGATTTTTGTAATACAGGAAAAGAGGGATTACAAAAATTAAAAGAAAAAGAATATCAACTTGTGATACTGGACGTTATGATGCCCGGTATGGACGGATTTGAAACACTGGAAGAAATCAGAAAAGAAAACAGTCTGCCGATTTTGATGTTTACCTCTAAAAATGACAGTGCTTCCAAAGTGCGCGGCTTACGCGCAGGAGCCGATGATTATTTGACAAAGCCTTTTGATATGGACGAACTAATAGCCCGTATTATTTCTCTTATACGGCGTTATACCCGTTTCAATCAAACAGACGGAATGACACAGCAGCTTGAATTTGACGGATTGAAAATAGACCTTGAAAATCGTTCTATTATTACGGAAAATGGAACTTTTGAGTTGCCCCCAAAGGAATTTGACCTGCTTTTATACTGCGCGAAACATCAAGGAAAAATTTTGACAAAGCAACAGATTTATGAAGAAGTGTGGGGAGAAGAATATGTTTATGATGACAGTAACATTATGGCGATTATTAGCCGACTTCGTAAAAAATTAGAAGTTAATCCCGGAAACCCCAAATACATTCAGACAATTAAGGGAATTGGTTATCGCTTTAGCAAGGAGGTTTGATTTTTATGGAAGCGATTATTTTTCTATCAATTATCATTGCACTTTTTTCTATTTTTGTTTCTTGCCTTGTTATCCGGCGTGTAAAAAAGCAGATAGCAGAAATAACAGACGCATTGGCTGATGTAAAAAATGGGAATGGAAACAGGCGGATTTTATCAGCAACAAATGAACTGGTAGCTCCTCTTGCTTATGAAATCAATGAGATTGTTGTATCTTATGAGAAAAGGCTGTCTACTGTCCGGCAGGCAGAAGAAACGAACCGCCAGCTTATGACAAGCCTTTCCCATGATGTTCGGACACCGCTTACAACACTTATTGGGTATCTTGACGCCGCACATAGAGGAATTGTCACAGGAAAAGACAAGGACGACTATATCGAAACTGCCCGTCGTAAAGCTCACGATTTGAAAGAATATATAGATATTCTTTTTGACTGGTTCAAATTAAACTCTAATGAGTTTGCTATGGATATAAATACCGTTGAAGCTGCGGAACTAACACGAAATATTTTGATTGACTGGATACCTATATTTGAAGATAGGCAGATAGATTATAACATTGATATTCCCGAACAGCCTTTCCGAGTAAAACTTGATACGGACGGTTATATGCGGATATTGAATAATCTTATTCAGAATGTAATTTCCCACAGTCATGCAGACAAAATAGAAATATTCCTATCAAAGCAGGAAAAAAATATGCAAATTCGATTAACTGATAACGGGATAGGCATTGAAAAAGAAGATTTGAAACATATTTTCGAGAGGCTTTATAAATGTGATAAAGGGCGTGCTGAAAAAGGCAGCGGTCTTGGCTTATCTATCGTTCATCAGCTTGTGGAAAAGATGAATGGCACAATAACAGCAGATAGTGTACCGGAAAAAGGAACTAAATTTACTTTACTTTTTCCGTTGATAGATTAAGGCTTTTCCGTCTTTATGGCGGGAGCCTTAATTACTTTCGGAAGCTGTATTTGAAATTGCAAGGTTAATGCAAGGTTGTTGCAAGGTTAATGCAAGATTGGAGTGATAGAATACTTTACAGAACAGGAGGTTTGAATATGGACAAAAAATATATCATTGAAACAAAAAATCTTACAAAGCAGTACGGCTCACAAAAGAGTGTTGCTGACTTAAATATCCATGTACAGAGAGGAAGAATTTATGGACTGCTTGGAAGAAACGGAGCCGGAAAAACAACTACTATGAAAATGCTGCTTGGATTGACAAAGCCTACTTCCGGCGAAGTCAAAATATGGGGAAAGGCTTTGCAGGGGAATGAAAAGAAACTTTTGCCCCGTATCGGTAGCTTGATTGAGTCCCCCGGCTTCTATCCTAATCTGACTGCTACGGAAAATTTGCGTATCTTTGCAACCTTACGAGGTGTGCCAAACAATCATGCGATTAAAGACGCTTTAGATTTAGTAGGACTGCCTTATAAGGACAAAAAACTGTTTTCCCAGTATTCGCTTGGTATGAAACAACGTCTTGCGATTGCACTTGCTGTTATGCACGACCCGGAACTTTTAATTTTAGATGAACCTATCAACGGGCTTGACCCTATCGGTATTGCGGAAGTTCGCTCTTTTATTCGTGAGCTTTGTGACGCAAGAGGAAAAACAATTTTAATTTCCAGTCATATTCTTTCAGAAATCGCACTATTGGCTGATGACATTGGTATTATCGACCATGGCGCACTACTGGAAGAAGAAAGCCTTGCAGAACTGGAACAAAAAAGTAGCAAACATATTCGATTTACTCTTTCTGATACCGCACAGGCAGCAAGAATTTTGGAACGTACTTTCCACGAAAGCCATTTTTCTATACAGGACGACCATAACTTACGCTTGCATAACCTTGACTTATCCGTAGGAAAAATTGTAACTGCCTTTGTGGAAAATGGATTGGAGGTATCAGAAGCTCATACCTGCGAAGAAAGTCTTGAAGATTACTTCAAGCGAGTGACGGGAGGCGAGGGAATTGCTTAAACTGATAAAATGTGAATTTTTGAAATTGAAACGGAAAAAGTTTATTCCACTGGTTATCTTATCAGCTTTTATGTTCCCTATCCCTCTGACTTATTTAATGACAACTCCCTCTATGATGGAGCGATACACAGATAAGGCAGACGCATTTGATGGACTTTTTAATATGGTACTTGGGTACGGAATACAGTTTTTACTTCCTTGTATTATTGGTGTCATTGCAGCTATGTTGTTTTTTATGGAACGGGACAATGATACATTCAAAAATTTGCGTACTATTCCTGTAACCAGTACCCAAATGGTACTTGCTAAAATTTTTGTACTATTTCTATTTGGAATTATCTTTTGCGTTGCGTCCACTATTGCGACAATTCTTTGTGGTTTGGGAACATTAGAAGTTTATGGACTTGGTTACAAATTATTTTTAGCCGTTGAAACAGGGATTTTTATTACAGCAGGTACATTGCCGCTGATTGTGCTTGTAGTCTTTTTTAGTAAGACCTATGTGTTTTCAATTTTGCTATGTGTTTTTTATAGCGTATTGAATATGAGTGCAACCGCATTGTTTGACGCACTTCCAAAAACAATATTGTGGTTCCTACCTACACCATTAACTACATTTTGGAGTGCCGGAGATATGGCAGCACATGGAATAAAAATGGACTTGGAACAAATGACAGGACTTATTCCCTCAACATTTCAAGTCGTAATGATACTTGGAATTATGTCGATTATTTCATTTTGGTTAATTGACCGATTATACAAACAAAGGGGGGAATAACTATGGTTCGCATTGTGAAAACAGAGTTTTATAAACTAAAAAGGTATCATATCCTTTGGGCTGGGGTTGCGCTCATGCTTCTATCTGTTTTGCTGACTTTATTTACTTCTATGGCAAATGATGGTTCAGTATGGGATTTTGCTTACCTCACAGAACAGGTTATCAAAAACAATATGTCCATGATTTTCCCTATGTGTATTAGTTTGATTGCTGGATATATGATTTCCCGCGAACAAACGGACGATACCTTAAAAAATATTTTAACTGTACCGATTTCATTTAAATGGTTGTTGACCGGAAAATTGATTGTATGTGGTGTACTGTCTATTATCTTCGGTTTGATATGCAGTCTGTTTACAATTATCGCAGAAATGATTGTAGGATTTCCGGGTTTTCAAATATCCTTAGCCTTAAAAGCGGCATTACAAATAACCGCAGTCAATTTCTTTTTGTATATTGCTGTTCTGCCGATTATTATAATTACCTGTCGTAAAGCAGGCAGCTTTTTAGTCGGTGTTATTATTGCCTTTGTTTACGGATATGGAGGTATGTTTGCCGCAGGAAACATGACGTTAGCAAATCTTTATCCGATTACGGCAAGTCTTGGAATGATTGGCTACCGCAGCTATGATACCGCAGTCAACTGGAACATATTAACTTGTATTTGTAGCCTTGCAGTTATTGTTGTCATTTCCGCAGTCTTGATTATTTGCATGAAGGAAACAGAACTCAAACAGGCAAAGAAAAAAGCGAAAAAGGCGGCACCAAAGAAAGGGTGGTAAAATTTTATGAAAAAAATATTTTTATCATTGATACTAATTCTTATTGGAGTATCCACGCTTTCCGGCTGTACAAAAGATGAAATTCTCAATCATTATAATAATGTTGTTCAATCTGCGGGTTCCATAGAACTTACAGGAAAACTCTCTCTACAAGGTAAAAAAGAAAAAGGGATTGATGATTATACAGGAAGCTATCAAGCTGACTATGAAAATTTTTCAGATACAGAGTATCTATTTGGAGGGACTTCAATAAAAAGAGAAGCCGGAAAAGATATATCAGTTACCTGTACATTGGAAGTTTTAAGTGGTACTGCAAAGGTATTTTGGATTTCGGGAGCTGATGAAGCAGTAACTTTACTTGAAACAACTGGAACATACAGCGATACTATTACACTTCCCGATGGCGGAAATTATATCGGTATTGAATGTGAAGATTTTACTGGAAAAATAGAAATGAATATTAAATGATACTCTGCCGGACGACGGTAAAGAAAAAAAGCCGTCGTATCGCAGATAGATTTTCATGCGCCTTTGAAGCGGTGGCTTTGATTTTTAGAGCCGCCGCTTCTTTTTGTCTATTCTTGAACCAACGATAACACAGAATAATGAGTAGTGGCATTTAGGAGGATTGCCACTATGGGGATTTCTTTGTTGCTGTACAGCATACATAAGTTACATTCATTAAAAAAAGTATAGCTCCCCCACTGTGGAAGTCCGACTTTGAATATGAACTGACAAGTCATATTTATTCTACTGTTATTTCTCATGCACTCATTTTTATTTTAAAATGGGTGTATTTTTTTATTCAAAAATGCAACTGCACCCCCTGTCCTGTCGGGACTAAGAGCGAAAAGGGGGAAAGAAGCAGAAATTCCTATCAACTCGCTCCCTTTCAAGGCTGGAAAGGGGGTGAGTAATGATGAAGCCATCTGAATTTCAGACAACCATAGAGAACCAGTTTGATTACATCTGTAAAGTCGCTATGGAAGATGAACGCAAAGACTATCTCAAAGCGTTGTCCAGACAGTGCAAACGGGAAACCCTGTTTTGTGATATGGACGATTACACCGTTAATCTGTTTTCTTCCGAAGACACCTACCCATCCCACTTCCATACTTTTGAAATGGATGGATTTACTGTCCGTATTGAAAACAGCCTGTTAGCAGAAGCATTAGAAAATCTGGATGGAAAGAAACGTGATGTTATCCTGAGATATTATTTTCTTGGATTTGACGATACGGAAATTTCAAAAATTCTGGAAGTCAACCGTTCTACTATCCAGAGAAGAAGACACGCCGGACTAGAATTTATCAAAAAATTTATGGAGGAGGAAGCATGACAGCAAAGCACCCTATGATTCCGTTTCCTGTGATTGTAAGGGCTGCGGACGGCGATATTGAAGCAGTCAACCAGATTGTACGCCATTACAGCGGTTTTATTGCCAGCCGTTCCATGCGTCCCATGAAAGACGAATATGGGAATACCCACATGGTTGTAGATGAAACCCTACGCCGCCGGATGGAAACACGTCTGATTGCAAAGATTTTATCTTTTGAAATCAGGGAACCAAAATAAAAATAACGCTCTCCTGTGGAAGCATGGACAAGCCCATGCTTCCCAGACAGAGCTTGCCAGTCTATTAAAGTGCATTATCACCAGTGCATTTTAACAGGCTAACAAAGCCGGATTGTTCCTTGAAAAAGAAAGCGTCTAATCAACGCAGCATAAAGCAGCCGAATACGTTTCGATAGAAAGAGAGCCGTTGGGCTGGCACGCCGTAACCCACAAAAGGAGGGATGAAACCGGATAGCGATTCCTGCCAGCGTTCCATAAGCAGCTTACCGCAGAGCTGCCGCCATGACCTTTCTATCGTGATAATGATACTTCCGTACAGCCTTAGTCCGTGTGATGATGTAGCACCGCTGGCAAAGGGTACGGCTGGATGAGAACCATGCAGGGGTGAGATTCCCATGAGCTTTAGCGAAAGCTGTTCGGTTTGCTTCAAAGAAAATAACAGGAGGTTGTTATCTTATGGAAAACACAAAGAATCCTGTCCCTGAAATGATACGGGAATACCAGATAGGAAACACCTGTTATGTGGTAAAATCCCGCTCAAAAGAACAGGCACAGGAAGACGCAGTAACGAAAGTAAAAAGGCTTATCCGTAATGACTTGAAACAATAATTTTGCTATAAAACAGGGCAGACAGAAAACAGAAAATGCGGTACAATAAAGTTGCAAAAGCATTGTCTGTTTGACTGTCGGATAGGAGGTATTTATGTTACAGCAGTCAAACAACACTATCACTTCCATTTATCCGATTGGAAATCAAACAGAGGAATTAACCGCATTATACTGTCGGCTTTCACAAGATGATAAACAGGAGGGTGATTCAAACAGTATTATTAACCAGAAAAAAATCCTGAAGCGTTATGCAATCGAACATGGGTATCAGCCTTATGTGTTTTTTGTAGATGATGGATTTTCTGGTACAAATTTCAACAGACCAGATTTTCAAAGAATGATTGCAGAGGTCGAAGCAGGAAGAATCAAACGCGTTATAGTCAAAGATATGTCAAGACTTGGGCGTGATTATTTGCAGGTGGGAATGTACACAGAAATTATGTTCCCGAACCTGGATGTCCATTTTATTGCTGTCAATGATGGCGTGGATAGCCATGTGGGGGAGAATGAGTTTACCCCATTTCGTAACATAATCAACGAATGGTACGCAAAGGACACCAGCAAAAAAATCCGTGCAGTCAAACGTTCTAAAGGAATGGCAGGCGAGCATATCGGTTCTCACGCTCCTTATGGCTACATGAAGAATCCTGACAATAAAAAGGAATGGCTTATAGATGAAGAAGCCGCCGAAGTGGTTCGGGAAATCTTCCGTTTATGTGTCAATGGTTATGGACCGACACGAATTGCCAATATTCTAACGGAAAGAAAAATTCTTTGCCCTACTTATTATGCGTTAGAGCATGGGGAAAAGCCACGAACCGTTCTTCCACCTGACAAGTATCTGTGGAGCGCAACTGTGGTATCTCACATCTTAGAAAGAATGGATTATTTAGGACATACTGTGAATTTTAAGACCCATGTTAAGTCTTATAAAAATCGCAAAAAAATTGATAACAGTCCTGAACAATGGAGGATTTTTGAGAATACCCATGAAGCAATCATTGACAAGGAAACCTTTGAGATTGTACAGAAAATCCGTTCCGGAAAACGCCGCCCTACCAAAATGGGGGATATGCCTATGTTCTCTGGTTTGCTCTACTGTGCAGATTGCGGAAGCAAAATGACATTTCATAGGCAAATGGCACAGAGCGCAGAGAAACATAATTTTGTATGCAGCAATTACCGGCACAATTCAAAATCATGTACTATGCACTATATTCGTAATGTAGTAGTCGAACAAATTGTGCTGGAAAACCTGAAAGAAGTTATCCGCTATGTATCAGATTATGAAGATGAATTTGTTCAGATGGTCATGGATACGGATATGCGGCAAAGAAATAAAGAACTGTCGCAAAAGAAAAAACGGCTTACAGAAATCCATTCCCGTATTCAAGAGTTGGACAAAATTTTTCAACGGATTTATGAAGACAATATTAGTGGAAAACTTTCAGATGAGCGCTTTATGAAACTTTCAAAAGGATATGAGGAAGAACAGCATACTTTGCAGAAAGAACAGACTTCCTTAGAGAAAGAATTACAGAAAGAAGAAAAACAATCTGTGGATGTAAAGCAATTTCTTTCAGTAGTCCGCAAGTACACTAACCTTACAGAACTAACACCAGAAATTGTACATGAGTTTATCGACAAAATTATTGTCCATGCTCCTGATAAGAGCAGCGGTAAACGCTTACAGGAAATTGAAATTATCTATAACCATATCGGAGTATTCGACCACTCAAAGGTCACTTTGTGGAAAGGGAAAGCGGTATAGTACGCAACATACTATACCGCAAAACCTAAATCTTAAAAACATCCTTACCAAACCCTCACATTTACTGGGATTGTGGCTCTTTTATTTTACTCCGTGATGTTAATGTGATGTTAAGAATGATGTGCCATTACTTTTACTACTCAAAATGAGCATTATTCTGATGATGTGCAGCTTCCTGTAAAAGTGCAATCGAAAACAGTTGCAAATCGAAAGTGCAATCAAACATGGTTGCAGATAGAAAAAGAGCCGCCTCGGTCTGAGACGGCTTTACAAATTCAATTCTTGCGAAACTGGTTCAAGCGGTCTGCCAGCTTCTGATCTTTATCTGGATAAAGATGTGAGTAGGTGTCCAAAGTAGTCTTTATTGATTCGTGGCCGAGACGTTCTGCAATCTCTAATGGGGTAAACCCAAGCTCTATCAGCATACTTGCGTGAGAGTGCCGCAGGTCATGTACTCTGATCGGCTTCAGACCAATTCTTTCTGATACTCTTTTCATTTCTTTTTCCAGAGCTGTCTTCTGGAAGTAAAATATCCTGTCGCCATTTCCGATACCATATAGCTTGGAAATGTATTCTTGAATATCATCATATAAGAAATCCGGAATGGAAATACATCTTTTTGCCTTTGGTGTCTTAGGCTCCAGGAATAGCTCCTCACCTTTAATTTTTGCATAGTTCTTATTGATATCAATTCTTTTTGATGAAAGAATGTCTGCAGGTGTGAGTGCCAGAAGCTCTCCGGAACGCATACCGGTATAAAAGAGAATATCAAAAGCAAGCTTCATAGACGATTTGCTAATTGCATTTGAAAACCTCTCATATTCTTTCTGCGTCCAGATGTTCATTTCATCCGCTTTGCTCTTTCCCATACTGCCGGCCGCCCTGCATGGATTGACAGGCAGGCGGTAATGAGATACAGCATAATTCATTATTGCTGATAACTGGTTGTTCACAGTTTTTAAATATGTTTGGGAGAATGGCTTTCCATCATCATCCCGATAGGAGATAAGCTCATTCTGCCATTTTCTGACCTTTATTGTATCAATGTCACAAATCTTCTGTTTTCCAAAGTAGGGGAGCAGCTTCGTGTCGATAATAAACCGCTTATTCTCCATTGTCGTAGGCTTCAAGCGGTGTTCCATATCTTCAAGATAATTTGCAACGAGGGAAGAAAAGAGTATGTCGCTTGAACTGCTTTGCTGATCCAGAAAGGACCTCTCATAATCTTTTGCTTCCCTCTGTGTTTTGAACCCTCGTTTACAGATATGCTTCTTTTCTCCAGTCCAGTCGGTGTAATAGAAATTGGCATACCATAGTGTTTTACCACTTTTGAGAGTGTATTTGTATGCTGGCATTAGATGTCCTCGGATGAATTAACCACACGAGCCAATATCTGATAAATATATTCCGGCTGGCGGGTTTCCAAAGGATACTGTTGATCGCCGAACTGGAAAGCAATGCCATTCTGATAAGGAGTTACAGCTGACAATGCCGAAATCTTCTTATCGAAAGCTCCTTTGTTTGCTGAAAATACAACTCTCTTATTCGTAATAGAAAGAACTCCCTGTGTACGCTCCTGCACGTCACCACGGATCGGAGCTGCTTTTCTCGCTCCAAGATGTACCGACATACCTTTTGCAATACGGACACTTGTACCACGGCTTCCTCCGGAATATCCAACGACCACATTCTTTGTTTTAACAAAAGTAGCAGGTCCACAGTAATGACACACCTCTCCATTTGCAAGCATTACATTTGATGGCACAACTGGCAGCGGTGCGTCTGCGGAAATCTGCATTGGTCTGTTACCCTGAATGCGTTCTCCGCGTATTGCGGCCAGCAGGTACCGGATGCAGTCAACAAACCATCCGATACAAAACAATCCAAATGTGCATAGGTAAAGAATACCCATACCAATCTTCTTTTCTCTAAATTTATGAACCCCAAGCCATCCAAACAGGAGGCAGATAACAAAGTCGGTCCAAGCTGCAGTCCATACCATAATATTCCTCCAATCGTTCTGTTATTTTTTTTAAGCCCCTTTTCCTTCGGTACCACTCGAAGGAAATGATTTTTTTTCTTCGTCTGCGTATTTGCCATACTCACCAGCTGCAACTGCCGAGATACCCTCTACGCACAAAACACCTGCCTTTGCTAATAAATATTGCTGGCTATCTTCGTCACAGCGGTTAAATTTTTGAAGGAGCGATTCTTCCTGTGAACTTATTCTCTTTCTGCTTGAAATGTTCAAAAGATAGTCCGTCGAAACATTCAAAGCACCAGCGATTTTTATTAAGTCTTCAATAGATGGCATTTTGTTACCATACAAATATGCGTCCTTTTCTTCTTTATGAAATCCTACCCTTTGAGCAAATTCATCCTCCGACATTTTTTGCTCTTCCATTAAATCTCGAATTCTCATTTTGAAATCAAGAACAAACTCTGGAGTATCCATTTTGAAGTTTGCGTAATCAATATTTGGAACTCCGTGGTCATACAATTGTGCGACTGACACTCCGAACAATTTGGAAAGTTCAGATAATGTCTCACTATTTGGTTCAGAAACATTATTTTCCCAACTACTGATGGTTTGTTTTACAACACCAAGTTTCTTTCCTAATTCGCCCTGAGTAAGTCCAGCTTCTTTTCTGAGCTGCTTAATTATGTTGCCGTTTACAGCCATATAGCCAACCTCCTTGCGTGTTTATATTTTAGTCCAAAATCATTGGACTTTCAATGACAAAACAGATAAGTCCAAAAAATATTGACAAAACCTATTGACAATCCAATATCAATGGACTATTATGTAAATGTCCATAGAAAATGGACTGAAAGGAGGATACAAAATTGGATACCAGCACAATCAATATTGCAGAAAGAGTAAAAGATGCTCGTAGGGATGCCAAATTAACACAGACCGAGCTCGGAAAGAGAATTGGGAAATCTAAACAGTGGGTATCCGAACTGGAGCGTGGAAATATTAAATTAAGTTTTGAGATGGCTATAAGTATCTCCAACGCTTGCAATAAGACGACTGAATTTTTTTGCCATTAAAGTCCATAAATAATTGACTTTAATTTCATTATAAATCGTGGAGGTGAAAATCAAAATGGCAAATGTGACAGCTAAGACAAGCTCCAACATCTTTTACAAAGCCCGTTGCGAAGCGGCAACACACAATGAGCAGTTGAGCAGTAGAGAAGGAGCTGCAGATTACATGTCAATTGACAGAGGGAGACTTTATCGAATAGAGAGTGGCATTGCAGTTCCTTACCCAGAGGAAATAAGACTGATGGCAGATTTATACAATGCTCCGGAATTGGAAAATTATTTTTGCAGAACGATGTGTCCGCTCGGATGCGAAATGCCAAAAGCGGAACTGGCGAATTTGGACAGGATCACAGTCAGAACGCTTTCGGTTTTCCGGAAGATAGGGAAAACAAAAGAAATGCTTCTCGACATCACCGCAGATGGTGTGATTGATGAAAGTGAAAAGCCGGAGCTTGATGAGGTAGTAAAAAACTTGGAAGAGGTAGAGGAGATTGCACAGAGCATGAGGCTTTGGATTAAGAAGAATATGTAAGAATGGGCTCGAATGGCCGGCAGTATCATTGGACCGAGCGAAAGCAAGGATAGTCTGGCGGTGCTATTGGTAGAGTAGAGCTCAATAATTTTTTATTTACAGTCTGCGGACATTTGACAGCAAGTGACAACAAATGTGCCCGTAATCCAATCCAATCCGAATCCAAATTCGAATCGGGAAACCAATACAATATTTGCTCGGAGCAACAAGCAGCTCCAAGCATGAGGAGGTGGCAAGTTGTATTTAGCAGAAAACTTAAAGTTTCTTCGGGAACAGAACGGAAAGACACAGGGGGAACTGGCAGTTCTCTTTGGAATTGAACAAAAGACAATATCTTCGTGGGAATGTGGTAGTCGTAAACCACCAATCGGCACGATTGTTAGTTTGGCAAAACTTTACAGGGTATCACTTGATGATTTGGTTCTGACAGATATGAGACCACCGGTACCTGTATATGCACTTAATCTTGCATATCTCCGTAAAAAGTACGGAATGACACAACAGGAACTGGTAGAAATCATTGGACTAAAAAATAAAAGCAGTATCTCTTTGATTGAAAACGGGAAATACGAACCTTCCATTGAAAATCTGGAGAAACTAGCAGATTTCTTTGGTGTAACTATGGACCAGATTGTCAAGCAAGATTTATCGCAGGAGGTGAGCAAATGAACGCATTAGCAACAGCGCCGGGTGTCATTGCTACACCTGGAAAGTATTATATCGGGGCAAAAGAAGTGATGGAATACCTTGATTGCAAGAGCTCGCATTGAGGAGGAAGCTATTGCCAAGTACAAGGCAGAGCAGGAGAAAGCGGCAAAAGCCGCAGCTTCTAAAGAAGCTGAAATTAAGGCTGTTAATACCATGAAGAAAGACGAGCTGCTTACTAAGGCTGCCGGTATGGGACTTGAAGTAAACGACGATGATAAGGTTGAAACTTTGAAGGAGAAGATCATAGCCGAACTCAGCAAATAGGAGGTGGCTGTTATGGATGCCTTTGAAATTATTCGGAAAACTATGAATGAGTTTGCGGAGGTGTCAGATGATACGATACGGGCTTTCATATCTCTTGCAGAGCCACTAATCAGCAAAAAGAGGTTCAGAAAGTTGTATCCGCAGGCTTTGGCATATTTAGCGGCACATAAAATGAAAATGTCTGGTTTAGGAAAGACAATCGGCATAGGAACGATAGGGGACACCATTGGATTATCTTCTGTTTCGGAAGGTGAGACATCGGTGTCCTTTTCCAATAATCAGGCAGGAAACACTGCGACGGATTCAGAATTTGGATTAACAGTATACGGCATGCAGTATCTCAATTTGAGAAGCCAGCTATTGATCGAATGATGCAGACCTTGCAGATAGGGGCTAAAAAAGGCATGGGAATGGTGAAAAATGTTATAGATAAACTTGGTGGAGTTGATAACGCTCTGAAGCTCTTGGCTATTATTGCCGGAGCTTTTTTTATTGTAATGAATTGGAGCAAAATCATATCTGGAGCAAAGGCATTTATTACATTACTTGCCTTGTTATCCTATGTAGCGGAAGGTGACTGGGAAGAAAGGCATGAGCTTCAGAGGCAGGGAATCGCAGTGGCAAAGGAAGCAGGGCGATATCTTGGCAGACCGCGGATTGAATATCCGGAGAACTGGGTGGAATGTTACGGCAGGTGGAAAGCAGGTGTCATTACGGCAAAGGAAGCAATGCCCCTGCTGGGATTAAAAAAGGACAGTTTTTATCGGCTGGCAAAGAAATATGAGGCAGAGGCATTATGGGAGGAAGATACAGAAAAATAAATTCAAGAAATGCAGGTTAGGCAGGTATTTATTCTATATAAAACATTTTACAGGAGGATTCATATGAAGCAGGGAACATTATATTATGACAAGGAATGCGGCAGGTATAATTTTGACTACTCAGATGAGAATGGGCATAAGAGGGATTATGAAGGAATCCATTGTGGAGAAGTATTTGAGTTTCAGTTAAATGGTGTATGGGTACCGGCTCGTGTGGAAATGGGAGAGGAATGGTATCTGGTAGGACTGCCGGGACTGAAGCTGGATGGACTGGAGGTAAGACAGAGATAAGTATATCTCCTTTGGAGAAATGTCTTGAAATTGTTATAAGAGATAAAAAACGCTGCCCTTTGATGAGCAGCGTTAATTCTTTCTGTTATACAGTTACAGCTTCATCCTGAAGACGAAGCAGTTCATCTTCAGTCAGTCCGGTAACCTTCATGATTTTTACGAAATCAATGCCTTCATCCAGCATGGATTTAGCCATTTCTACAGTAAGTTCTCTGTTCTTTTTGTTGGCATATTCAATCTTTTCTTTTTCATATAACTGTCCTAACTGCGTCATATTGATTCGCCTCCTTATTTGCTCTAAATATTCTCTGTTAATGAATTTGTCACTTGCTACGATTACACCGGAAAGGATGAAGATTTGCTGCCTGCTGTCTGTTACCTGTTCGGCTAAATCAACGACCTTTTCCAGCATTTTCTGTTTTCCTTCTATACCGGGCATTGTCAGAGGAAGAATGACGAGCTTCATCAGGTCATCATCTTCCAGTGGGGTATTGGAGCGAAGTTTTTGAGAAATGCTTTCAAATGCGGTTTCACCGTCAATATGGGAGAGGAAAGCCTGCTCCATACGGAGTGTGAAACAACTGGTTTCATATACCGGTTCGGCACTTTTAACATCACCGGTATAAATCACAATCAATCGCAGGTTAAAAGTTTCATCCTCTTTATAGTATTTTTCCATTACCCGTGCAATATAATTCAGGTATTTTATCTTATTCAGTTTTTTAAATTCCGATTCATAATCGACAATGGCATAAGTCCCATCTTCTAAAAGAAACAGGTTGTCAATGTCTTTTTCATTTGCTGAAATCTTCGGCAGACTGGTCGGAAGCAGCTCCTTAATAGGTGGGAGGTCAATCCCGTATGCTGCAAAGCTTTTTTCCTTATAGGTCTGGCCGAGGATTTTGAACAATATATCTTTGTTCTGGTATGCGATTCCTTCTGACATCATATCCTCTGTAAAATGTATTTTATAGGGCATTTAAGTGTCTGTCTGTATTTTACATCAGTGCCATCCCCTTTCCTGTATTATATCATGCTGTGCCTGTTTTGTCAGTTACATTTTCGCGGTTGCTGATACCTGATTTGACGACACAGTATCTACAATAAATAAGTACCGCAGTTTTTAGGATTCCTTGAAAAATAAATAGAAGCCGCCTTTTTAGGGGCAGCTTCTAAAATCATTCTTCACATAGATATTGCAGAATCTTTATGCAGAGATCATGTCAATAAACTGCTGTTCACTCAGGATGGTGATGCCCAGTTCCTGTGCTTTCTTCAGTTTACTGCCGGCTTTTTCGCCACAGATGAGATAATCTGTTTTCTTGGTTACGGAGCTGCCGGCAGTAGCTCCTAAGCTGATGATCTTGCTGTTGATACCGTCACGGGTAAAGTTCTCAAGTTTTCCGGTTGCTACGATAGTGTAGCCTGCAAATGGATTGTTCTTATTCTCTGTCATAGTATATTCCTCTTTTCTTTCTTCAAAATGAAATTCTTTCTGTAAAGTACGCCATAATAAAATATGGTCTGAATCATGGAACCACTCATGGATGTTATCACGCATGGTTTCGCCAAAGTCTGTAAGGCAGGTAAAGTCAAAGCGGTCAAAAGCGGCAAGCTCAAATTCTCTGAGGCTGCTATTAAAATACTTTTCCAGTTCCCTGCTGGCAGTTCTGCCAATCATGGGGATGTCCATGGCAACAAGATAGCGGGCAAAGGTAGTGTTCCTGCTTGCTTCGATTGCTGTCTGCATTTTCTCATAGGATTTTACGCCAAAACCGTCCAATGCAATGATTTCCTCACGGTAGCGGTCCAGATGGTACAGGTCATGGAAACTCCTTAAATATCCAAGCTCAATGAGCCGGGAGAGTGTAGCTTCCGAGATACCCTTGATATTCATGGCTTTTTTCTCCGTAAAATGCACAAACTGCTGTAAGATGCGGTCTGCACAGTCGGGATTATCGCAGTGCAGGGTTTCCACAATCCGGTCTTTTTCTACAACGCGGGAATAGATACGCGTTTTGCTGCCGCAGCATGGACAGGAGTTCGGAATCATGTCCTGATAGTGTCCGCGGTCAAGATTTTCCTCCACATGGGGAATAATCATGTTGCGTTTGGATACCAGAATACGGCAACCTGGATACAGTTCCAGATTTTTGATGAAACTTAGGTTATGAAGGCTTGCCCTGGATACCTCGCAGCCGTCGATTTCCACTGTATCAAACAGGGCAATCGGTGCAATTTCCCCGCTGCGTCCCGTCTGCCATTCGATGGAACGGAAGATGGTTTCATACATATCATCCTCAAATTTGAAGGCAATGCCGTCATTGTAATGGTGTCCGGTGCGTCCCAAACTTTGGGAATAAGCAAGACCGTCAAAGCGGAGTACCATTCCGTCAATCGGGATGTCTGAGATAGCGGCTAAATCCGTAAGAGACTTAATCTGTGCCTCCAGTTGTGCTTCCGTAATCTCAGGGGATATGGTCACATAAGGACAGATGCCAAAGCCAAGTTCCCTTGCGGTTAGGAGTTTGCAGTTTCTGCTGTCGCTCATATCCGGATATTCCTCAAAGCCTTCCAGTACGTTAAAGGCAAAGAAACTGATGTCACGCTCTTTGCAGGTTTCTGCATTCAGACAGCGGATGGAGCCTGCAGCAAGGTTTCTCGCATTGCGGTAAGGCTTTCCGTCACTGCCGATGAGAGTGTCCTTTAAGCGTTCAAAGGTGCTTTTGTGGATAAATCCTTCGCCGGTGATAACCAGACGGTTTTTGTAAGGAATGGTCAGAGGGACGTTGCGGAAGGCAGGTACATTATGGGTAATGATTTCCCCTTCATCGCCATCGCCTCTGGTGGAGCCTTCGATCAGCTTTCCGTCTTCGTATATCAGTTTGACGGTAAGACCGTCCAGCTTCAGCATGAGCAGTGCTTCCTTTTTCTTCAGGAAAGAAATCAGATCCTTTATGGATTTTGTTTTTCCTAAAGAGAGCAGCGGAATCGGATGCTTTACCTTTTCCAAAAAACTGACTGCCCGGTATCCTACAGTCTGGGTAGGAGAGTTGCTTAAAATAATTCCGGTTTCTTTTTCCAGCCTTGCCAGTTCATCAAAAAGCCGGTCATAGACAGCATCATCTACACTGGGGCTGTTTTCATTGTAATATTCATGGCGGTAGAGGTTGAGTCTGTCTACCAGGTCGTGAATTTGTTCTACATTCGTTTGCATGATTTTCCTCCTTTACATATGGCAGTCCACACCGATAAGCACGGTATCATCCGATAAGGAATCAATATAGTTACCCTGTGTGTCATCCCATGGATCATTGTTATTTGAATCGGAAAGGTCGTATTGGGTATTCCAACAGCCGTCTGAAAGAAATGCGTAAAAACAGATGGGATAGCGTTTGAGTCCATTGAACTTATGGTGAGCAAGGAAGTGTTCTTCCGTTTCTCCCTTTTCATAAATGAGCCGCCCGCAGTTTACGATTCCTTCTTCTGTCACCATTCCGTAAATATCCTTATCCCGTTCTCCGGTAAGGGACAGCTTTTCCAGACTCTGAAAATGTTTTCTGGCACCTAAAATACGCCAGTCCCGCATTGTCTGCCATTCAATATCCTTCTTTCTGGCAGCACAAACCCATTTGTATCCTTCCGGACACGGTATGGTTACGTTGTCGTACAAGAAGCTTTTCTCTCCGATGGAGCATTCCGCACAGTCTTCTTTTACAAGGAAAAGGTCTAGCCAGCGTCCGCCGATGGAATACCAGTCAAAAAAAGGATTTGGATTATAGTAAAATCCATAAGCTTCCTGTTCAGGATGATAGGAGACTCCCCAGTATTCCTCTGCATAATCGGAAAAATCTAGATAGAGCTTCTTAATCGGATAATACGGAAGGACTTTGATTCATTTGGCTGCTTTGGTTCTTTTTTCGTGGTGTAATGGACCTGCATGGGTTTCATATACGTTCCCATTACGGATGGTAAAGCGTCCGTATATGGCAGGATGCCTGGAAGTAACGATTTTGCCCTGCGGAAGCAGGAAACAGTCAATGCTTTGTTCATAAGCAGCTTTCAGTTCGGGTGTCTTATCCCAGAACTCCAGATAATCCGGATTTTCCGTGTCACAGTGATACGGCTCCAGTATGTCAGTTGCAGCAGAAGCAACTGCTCTGGAAAATTCAGCCCTGATGCTGTTGCAGGCTGCAATGAGAAGGTTAAGGATACCAGATGATTTTTCCGGAAAGCTCTCTTTCTCATTTTCTAATTTGTCAATTTGCGCTTTGACAGCTTCATTTGTCTGCTCATCCTCTGTAATTTCCGGGATTTCGGCAGTAATCAGTGTCAGATAGTGCGTGGTTCATTCTCACTCCTTTATGCTGTATTTGTCATTGATGTGCGTGGGAATCTGCATAGCCTCCTTTCCCGTTGCATAAAAAAGCAGGAGTTATGAAGGACAGTATATATCCTTGATAATTCCTGCTAACGTGCAGCATTTGCCGCAAATAAAAAAGCCAGAAGGCATAGAGTGTCCGACACTCTGTACTTTCTGACTTCGTACAATCTTAAACAACGTGTGATTCCGTTTCGGAATGGCACAAACTCAATAACAAATTTATTATAACACTATATATAGAATAAGTCAAACAGATGAATACAATATATAGTAAAAGAGCCGACTGTTATCAGCCGGCTCAAGTGATTGTCATATTGTATTCCTTCTAATGGTACAGTCTGGTATATCGGCTGTCTTTTTGTATATTCCATTCCGTATACACACCATCCTTATAAATTCTGCGTCCACAGAGCGGACAGTCTACGGTATCAGGGCTTTGTGAGGTAAGATAGATTTTCTCATTACAGTCGGGACAGCAGTAGCCGTACATTCGCAGTGGTTCTAAAATAATGGCTCGTCCCTGTACTTTTTGCAGGGCTTCCAATTCCTCCAGATGGTTATATCTGCGCTTGATGGCGTTTTCATACCGCTTGTAGAAGCCGCCGATACCATAAACAGACATATTACTTTGCTGTTTTTGCTGCAGGTCAGCAATTTCTGCATTGGTGAGATCCATTTCCTTCTGAATCAGATCCGATATTTTTTCTTTGATTTTATGAAGTGGTTTCATGGCAGTTCCTCCTTAACCTTCCGTCACACAGGAAAAGAAATCGTGGATGTCCCATTCTCCGGATAAATACCGGGAAGCCTCACAGGGAGCAGCGTCCTTTGCAGAGCAGCTGCAGGTATCGTGTTCGTGCATGGTAAGAAGGGACGCAAGCAGTTCCCAACGCTTACTGCGGTCATCTGCCTGGGCGATATTGCTGCAGCGGTGATACCGTAAGCAGTTTTCCTCGCAGTGTGCAACGGATTTTTCCGTGCCTTCGCAGAACGCAGGTGCAAGCCGTGCCAGTTCGGTAAAAAAAGCAGGAGTGAGGCTTGCGTGCTGCAGATGGTTGATCGTAAGCTCAAGCAGATCATTGTGTGCCATATTTGCATCAAAGAAATGGTCAAAGTATTCACAAAGCCATGTAGTCAGTTCCGGAAATTCTTCCAGATGTCCGGTATGAAACCGGCAGTCAGGATTTTGGGCTTCGTTGCAGAGGGTATTTGCAAAATCTTCATCCAAATAGCGTCTTTGCATGAGGCGGTAGGCTGCCTCCAGTTCCACTTCTGTCAGAAAAAACTGGCAGACCTGTTGATTGATATTTCTTGTAATTTGTAATTGTTCCATTGCTGTTCTCTCCTTTTTGTTTCATATAGTTTTGTATTTCAGGCGGTCTGCGAAAGAGCAGATTCTTGTGGTACATTTTTTGAAGTAGCCGGATAAATCCGTTCTAAGGGAATCCACTGCCCGTCATGCCAGATGCAGCCGTTTGCAAGGCAGTAAATCTCCGGAAGTATCTCAGGATTTTCCAGACACTCGGCGGTAAGGTATAAGCCGGTATGTTTTCCGTAAAAAGGTTCCAGAGCTTCCAGGATGATACCCCGCAGTTTTTCTGCCAGATTTGTAAATTCGGTAATGTCCTGCCTGAGAAAAGCAGCTTTTGAGAGTTCCTTTAAAAGTCCGGAAACTTCAATGCTCTGGTTGATGATGGATACCCCTTCCTCCAGATAATCCTTGTGGATTCGGATGTCATGCAGGGATACCTGTTTTGCATATTCCGATGCCGTATGGCTGATATTTTTGCATAGAGCATCGTAGCCGGTCTTATATTTGCTTTTCAAAACTTGCAGCGGAACCTTGTCCCTGTTATTTTTTAAGGTCTGTAAGAGCTTTTCCAGTTCCGTCTTTAAGTCCTGTGCTTCCACGTGCTGTGATATGCTCATACCATATTCCTCCTTCCAAAAAGGGACCACCTTGCGGCAGTCCCTGCTTATAATTATGCGATCAGTTTGGCATCCGTGTCCGGATCATGATAAAAGGACAGGGTGTAGATACTGTTTCTGGTTTCAAAACGGACATGGTTTGGAGCTGCCTCCAGTATGGCTTCCACCGTGGCTGTACGGATCAGGTTGCCCTGATACAGATACACGGCAGGAAGTCCGGGTGTCAGGACTGCTGCAAGTGTAGCAGTAACATTGATATGTCTCTTGGTTACCTGTTTTAGTTCTTTTTGCGTATTGAAAATAACAAGCATCAGATTTCCCTCCTTATGCAACCTGATAGGAGAGTCGGTAACAACCGTCTCCACAGGATAGGTATTGCGTCCGGTGCTCGTAAATCGTAGCTCGGATGCGTTCTTTGTAGTGACTGTTCTTTTGGGCTTTTGGATGATTCTGCAGTCTGGCATACAGCTCCACCAGTGTCATTTTGCCGCCGGCACTCTCCAGTGTCATGCGGATCAGATGGTGCCATGTCAGAGCGGTAAGATCCGTTTGGGCAACAGAGAAGATGTCCTCTTTTGAAAAATGGAAAGAAACCATTAAGGCATCCTTTTTGTGCAAAAGAAGCATATATTCTGTCACAATCGGAATAAAGGGCTTTTCATAGCGTCTGGAATCCGATACACAGTTGAATTGTCCCTTTACCAGAAAGGATTCAAAATCACCCATCCGCATCATGTCATGCTGTATGGAGTAAAACTGTCCTTTAGTGCGGATGTCACCGACAAGGACAGCCAGACGGCCATCCTTTCTCAGTGCCATGTAAAACTTCCGCACACAGAAGTTGAGTTTTTCTAAAAAATCATTGTAGTTTTCACACCGGGATAAATCGTCCGGATGTGGCTTACCCCACATATTACCGGAATAGTGGATGATGTCATGGTACGGCGGATGAAAGAATACCAGATCCGCAGAATCCTCCACATCATTTTTCAGTGCATTCCAGTTTCCCATTCCGGCTGCAGGAGCAGGGTTTAAGTCATAGAGAATGGACTTTACCCCCAGTCTGTCCGCTGCAGCCTTGCTGGTGCCGGAACCGGACATGGGATCAAGCAGGGTAAATTGTGAAATATCTTTGCCGTAGTAGCGTTTGGCATCCAGTACATAGCGCAGGACGGAAGATACAACCTCCGGAGAGCAGTTGCCGCGCCATTTGCTGTCTCCACCGTTGCCGCGGTCAGGAAAGGCCATAAACGAAGTCAATTCTTTTCCCACACGCTGCCGTAGATTTTCTGTTCCAAGCTGTTGTGCAATGGTCAGCCAGTCAGAGCCAAATTCCTGCGCCAAAAGAGCCGCAGCACGTTTGATTGCAGTATCTTCCATTATGCCACCTCCGCAAGGTCAGACAGGGCAAATATGCTGATACGGTCACTGTAATCCAGAAAGCTGCCGTTGGAAAAATGCAGCTGGATGCTTTTCAGCGTTACCGGAAGATAATGCTCCGGATTACCGTACAGATATTCCGTATAAACTTCTGTCACATAGGTAGAAGCCAGCATGGAAGCAAAGAAATCGTAAGTCAGATCCTTTGCATTTAGCCCTAACTTATAGTATTCCTCCTCAAAGGTTCTGGGTTCAAAAGATTGGTTTTGCATGGTGGAAGTCATAATGAAGAACGAGTGAAAAGTATGGTAAGTGATGATTTTTTTGACTATATTTCTAGCGAAGAAAAAATAAGAACGGCTAAGGAAATCCTTGTTTTTCTATATACATTAGACGATCAGCATGTAATAGAGCATTTAAAAAGGGATTTGAATGGAAAAACTTTAAATGATGTACAAACAGATTTAGAGACATGGAAGCAAGAAATATTGTCATTGATTTCATTAGATGAATAGCATAGATGAATTAGCCAATATATTAACCAAAACTTACTCTAAAAGTTGATATTAGTTAATATATTGGCTATAATACTATTATAAATAGTAATATTATACTAAAAAGTATATATGAAACGATAATAAGAATACAGGACTGTGGAGAATAACGATGCGAAAATATGTATGGGAAACGCCGGAAGAAATAAATATGGAAGTGGCAAAGCGTATGAAAACTTTGCGGAAGAGAGTAAAACTTTCCCGAAAGAAACTAGGTGAAGCATGTGGTGTTAGTTACAGCTCCATCAAGCGATTTGAAGAAACCGGAAATATCAGTCTTTTATCATTGACCAAGATGGCGATTGCTTTAGATGCAGAAGGGGACATAAAAAAACTGTTTTCAGAGGTGCCTTACAGATCCATACAGGAGGTAATAAATGAGCAGAAATAATATAAAACTGGGACTGAAATCATTGTGTGTGAAATATGAGAATCGCGTTGTGGGAACATTGGCACTTGACAAGAATAAAAAAGTGGCTTTTTCTTATGATGAAGGTTGGCTTGCTGATGGTTTCTCAATCAGTCCTTTTTCGCTGCCTCTGGAGGAGAAAGTTTTTATCCCGGAGCAATATCACTACGATGGATTATTTGGTATTTTTGCTGATAGCCTTCCGGATGCATGGGGAAGACTTTTGCTAAGCAGAGTTTTAAAAGAGCATCATATAGAACAGGAAATAACTGTGCTTGACAGACTCGCACTTGTTGGGGAAAATGGAATGGGAGCGTTGACATATGAACCGGATTATGAGCTGGTCACAACAGAATCGATCAATGATCTGGATTATCTGTCGGAGCAATGCAGGCAGGTTTTACAAACTGCCTATGCAGAAGATTTAGATGCACTATATGAAATGGCAGGAAGTAGTGGTGGTGCCAGACCTAAGATTTTAACTCATTTAGAGGGAAAGGATTGGATGATCAAGTTTCCTGCTCATGTGGATAGGAATGATATCGGGAAATTAGAATATGACTATTCTCTGTGTGCAAAAAAATGCGGTATTGATATGATGGAAACGAAGCTTTTTCCATCAAAGGAGTGCAAAGGATATTTTGGTACCGTATTGTTTGATCGAGATGAGAAAAAGAATAGGATTCATATGGCAACTGCCGCAGCATTATTAGAAGCTGATTTTAATGCACCCTGTATGGACTATCATACACTTATGAAGCTGACAAGAATCCTTACAGGGGAAAAGAAGCAAGATATAGAGAATATGTTTCGGCGGATGTGTTTTAATGTCTTTGCGCATAACAGAGACGACCATGCTAAGAATTTTACCTTTTTATATCATAAAGAAACGGATAGATGGGGGCTTAGTCCTGCTTATGATCTGACATACAGTAATACTTATTTTGGAGAACATACAACTTCTGTTGATGGGAATGGAGCAAATCCGGGAGAAAAGGAATTGATGAATGTTGGAATAAAAGCAGGAATGAAACAGAAAGAATGCAGTGAAATCCTTCATTTTATAAAATCCACAGTCGCACATGACCTGAGAGAATATTTATAAAGCAGCTTAGAGAGGATACCGGATATGGCACACCACAAAATAGCCTTCCTCGCAGATACCCATGGTCTTCTGCGTGAGGAAGTTGTACAGAAAATAAAAGACTGCGAAGTGATCTTTCATGCGGGGGATTTCGGTGGACCGGAAATTGTAGAAAGGTTACAGCAGATTGCGCCGGTTTATATGGCACGGGGAAACAATGATAAAGAATGGGCAAAGGATATGCCCTATTTTGTCAGAGAGCAGATAGGAAACCGTACCTTTTATATGTGTCACAAGAAACAGGATCTGCCGGATGAGCTGGGCAAAGTAGATTTTGTGATCTGTGGGCATTCTCATAAATATGAACTGAAACAGGAAGGAAGCATTTGTTATATCAATCCGGGAAGCTGCGGGCCGAGACGTTTTCACCAGCCAATTACGTTTGTAATTCTGTATTTTGAGGATGAAACGGCAGATTACAGAGTGGAAAAGATCGATCTTTCCCCTGCACTTACAAAAGAGAATGCAAAAAAGCTTTCCCTGTCAGAGAAAGATCTGGATTGGTTGATCGACCGTATCATAAAAGAGTTTTCAGCAGGGAAGAGCATCGAGCAGATTGCAAAGAAAAACAGGGTGGAGAAAGAACTTGTGGAGGCTGTCTGCAGAATGTACGCGACGCATCCGGGCGTCACAACAGCCGGGATTATGGAAAAGTTGGAGCTCAGAAAACTGTATGTGAACTAGATAGAAATTCGATATAGGAGTAGAAAGAAGCAATGAAAGTAACGTTATTAAATGATTCCTTCCCGCCGGTCATAGACGGTGTGGCAAATGTTGTAATGAATTATGCAAAGATCCTGCAGGAAGAGAAGCTGGCGGATGTGATGGTGGCAACGCCAGCGTATCCGGGCGCAGAATATCACAGCTATCCCTATTGGGTGGTGCCCTACCAGAGTTTTGATACGACGAAGATCGTAAAAGGATATCGGGCAGGCAATCCGCTTGATGTCAAGGAAATTGTGACAATGAAGGAATTTGCACCGGATATCATACACAGTCATTGCCCGGTGTCTTCCACGCTGCTTGCGCGGACGCTCCGGTTTTATACAGATGCACCGCTTGTATTTACTTATCATACGAAGTTCGATATTGATATTGCCAAGGCAGTGAAGTCAAAGCTGCTGCAAAAAGAAGCCATACATGCGCTTGTCAGCAATATAGAGGCGTGCGATGAAGTATGGGTGGTCAGCAGAGGAGCAGGAGAAAACCTGCGCTGTCTTGGATATACGGGAGAGTACCGCGTGGTCAGCAACGGTGTTGATTTTGCCAAAGGGCGTGTTGCGCCGGAAAAGGTGGCAAAAGTAACAGATTCCTATGATCTTCCGGAAGGGATCCCGGTCTTTTTATTTGTTGGCAGGATCGTCAAGTATAAAGGGCTTCCGCTCATTCTCGATGCGCTGGCGAAACTGTCGCAGGACGGCGTTGATTTCCGTATGGTATTCGTCGGAAGCGGACCGGATGAAAAGGAGATGAAAGAAAAAGCAGCAAGTCTCCTGAAGCCGGAACAGTATATTTTTACAGGAGCTGTATATGACAGAGAACAGCTCCGCGCATGGAATACGAGGGCGGATCTGTTCCTTTTCCCGTCTACGTATGATACAAATGGTATTGTCGTCCGGGAGGCAGCAGCCTGTGGGCTTGCCAGTGTACTGATCGGAGGAAGCTGTGCGGCAGAAGGCATCACGGATGACAGAAACGGATTTTTGATCGAAGAAACCCCGGATGCTATGTACCGGCTGTTAAAACGTGTGGGTTCTGACCTTGCACATCTGTATGACGTGGGCGAACATGCAATGAATGAGATCTATATTTCCTGGGAAGACAGTGTACACAGCGCATATGAGAGATATGGAGAGATCATAGAAGCCAAGAAGAGCGGAAAGCTTGTGCTGCGTCATAATGCGATCTCAGGCTCCATGAAAAACATGCAGGAAAAAGTGCAGGATTCCATAAAGGTAACCGAGGAATTTGGAGAGGAATGCAGGAATTCATTCAAAAAAGAATATGAGATGGCATATGATGAGTTCCTGAAAGAATATGAAAAGATTTCCCGGATTTTTCATATGCATTGACAAATGTTGAAAAGCCGGCTGAGAATAACCGGAAGTCAATGAGAAACAAATGCAAAAACAGCAAGCTATATAAAAAGAGGTATCGGTATGGAAAAAGATTGGTACAAAAGAATGGCATTTTACCAGATTTGGATCAGAAGTTTTTATGATGGAAACGGAGACGGGATCGGCGATCTGTACGGCGTTTACGAAAAACTGCCTTACATAAAATCGCTTGGTGTGGACGGCATATGGTTTTCGCCGCTCTATCCTTCGCCGAATGCAGATTATGGCTATGATATTTCCGACTATAAAAATATCCACCCGGATTATGGGGATCTGGAGCAGTTTCAAAAGGTGCTGGATAAGGCGCACAGCCTGGGACTGAAGGTGATCATGGATCTGGTAGTCAATCATACTTCCGATGAGCATCCGTGGTTTCTGGAAAGCAAGAAAAGCAGGGATAATCCATACAGTGATTATTACATCTGGCGTGATGGAAAGAACGGGAAGCTGCCAAACAACTGGGACAGTCTGTTTGAAGGAAAAGCATGGGAATATTGCCCGGAGCGTGACCAGTATTATCTGCATATTTTTGCAAAAAAACAGCCGGATCTGAATATGGATAATCCAAAGGTACGGGAAGAAGTCAAGAGCATCATGCGGTTCTGGCTGGACAGAGGCGTAGATGGGTTCCGGGAAGATGTGATCACCTTTATTTCAAAAGCGGACAATCTGCCAGACGGACTGCCGTTTATTCCGGCGGCGAACGGACTGCCTTTTTATAAAGATGGTCCGCATATTCATGAGTATCTGGCGGAATTCCGGAAAGTCTGCGAGGAATATGACTGTTTTCAGTTAGGGGAAGGTCCGATGACGAGCACGAGATCTGCGCTTTCCTATCTGACAGGAAAGCATAAATCACTGGATCTGATGTTTCATTTTGATCATATGTTTGCCGATTGCATTTTTACGGAATATATGCAGCGTCCGTTCCACCTCAGAAGTCTGAAGCATGCATTCAGCAAATGGCAGAAAGCATTGAACGGAAGAGCATGGAATACGTTGTACCTGGAAAACCATGACCACCCAAGAGTCATCAGCAGATACGGAAATGAAAGGTATCACAGGGCAAGCGGTTCGATGCTTGCGGTCTGCTATCTGTTTCAGCAGGGAACGCCTTTTGTATACCAGGGCCAGGAGATCGGTATGACGAATATCAAGCTTGCGTCGATCGATCAGTATGTGGATGTTTCTTCCCATAACAATTATGACACGTTCCATCTGAAAGACAGCGTGGAGAAGCGGATGGAGCGGATCCATGCATCCAGCAGGGATTCTGCGCGTACGCCGATGCAGTGGGATGACAGTAAAAATGCCGGATTTACGACCGGTAAGCCATGGTTTTACATCAATCCGAATTACAGAAAGATCAATGTTGCGGCAGAAGAAGAGCAACCGTTCAGTATTCTGAAGCTTTACCGCAGATGCCTCCGTTATCGGAAAAACAGTGATGTGGCACTGTGGGGAGACTATAAGGAATACGATAGGCTCAGTAATCAATTATATGTGTACAAGCGTACCTATCAGCAAAAGAGTCTCCTTATTGTATGTTCATTCAGTACGCACAGCTTGAAATGGCATAACATAAAAGAGTTCAGGGGCAGAAAGGGAAAGCTTGTGATATGCAACTATCCGAATCCTGTGCATGGCATGCTGAAGCCGTATGAAGCACGAGTATACGAATATAAAGAGTGATATGGGTATAAAATCAACAAAGATGTAGATGTGTATGTGAGCAGAGAGTTCCTTTGAGAGCCCTCTGCTCTGTTTTTTATGCTAGGCGAGACTTGTTTTCTTCCGTTGCTTGTTTGCTGCAAGGTATACAGAGAAGATCGCAACAAGGAAAATACATTGCATACCGATGTATTTCCAGTAATTTGCAAGGGAGTAGCTTTCTCCGGACCAGCCTGTTACCATATTGATGATTTTGATATACCAGTAAGCCGGGAGAAACTTTGCAACAGCTAAAACGCCGGTGCTCAAATACCACTGTGGTACAAAAATACCGCAAAGGAAGCTCATGCCGATCCCGATGATATTGGCAATCAGGTCGAGGGCATTGTCCTTCAGACCAAAGGTACTTAACAGCAGCGTGAGTGCAACGCAGATCAATGTAAATACAAAGCTGTTTAAGATACACAACTGTCCCTGTTGGGAAAAAACATTTTTCGGACCGAAGAACAGGACAGCAACAAGGGTGAAAATAAGCCATGTCAGAATGCTGTAACAGATACAGCCAAGACCAAGCTGTAGGGTACGCGCCTGCGCAGGCAGGGCGGAGCAGGCAATCCGGGAACTGACATCTGTCTGCTGGAAGGTCACAAGGATCGGCACCAGACTGAGGGGAAAAATCATCAGAAAGATGTAGCTCATATACTGGAACCAGTAAAACATAGTTTTGTTTCCGCTGTTTCCGGTCTTTTGAAAGGTAATGGCTTCTACCTTCGGAGATTCCTCCAGATTTTGTCCGGTAGCGGCAATGGCATCTGTCAGACTATAGCCTCCCGTGCAGTATAAGGAGATCGAATCCAGATAGCTGTCAAGCTGTTCATTGACGAAAAAGCCGTTCGCATTGTCCTGTCTGATGCTGTGTGACAGCTTCAGAGGCGTATCTGTCAAAAACTGCGCCTCAAATCCTTTGGGGATCGTCAGTACATAGCTGATCTGCTGGTAAAACAGATTGTCTGTCAAGGATTCCGTATCTGTTTTGGCTAGTGTTATCAGATTGTGACGGGAGCCAAGGTAGTCCTGTATGCTCTGGCTGAGCATGGAATGATCCTCATCCAGTATGGTAATATCAATCTTTTTGGCACTGAAATCACCGCTCAGCGCTTTAGACTGCGAGATGCTCATTATGAAAATGAGAACCAGAAAAACACCGGAAAAAATAAATACTTGTCCAAGATGTTTCTTTGCAATTTTAAAAAATATGTTAAATACTTGCATAGCGGGACCTCCTAGTTTTCAAAATTCCCAGACCGATAAAGAGAACGGATAAAAGAAGCAATGTTACAATATTCCGGGTGTATCTGGCATGCCCTTCAAAAATGCTCAGGCAGTAAAAGCTGTCTGTGATCAGGGCAGCGGGATTGATACGGTTGACAACCGGTGCAACACGGTCAATGAGGACACGCATATTGCCGACCATAAGCCCGCTTAAAAAGCACAGTGGCATGATCACGGCAAAGATGAGCCCGTTTTTTTCTTCCTTTCCTTTTTTGCCAAGTGTGCCAAAGAAAAAACCGAGGGATACACCGGTCAGAACGCCGGTAAACAGCGACAGAATCGCATACGGAAGCTGTGCATCAACACCGACCTTCAAAATATAGGACAGGTAGAAAAAACCAATCAGATTCAGGGCAAATTCAAAGATGGTAGCGGCGATCAGTTCACCGATGATCATGCTGGACTTTTTTCGGGCAGAAACTGTTTTCCGGGCAGCGAGCGTAGAAAGATTGCCCTGATTTTCCACAGCTACGGTCACACCGGCCATAGCAGCATATAAACATGCCATAGCGAGCAGATTGTAAAAATACTGCGTGTAAGTATCCACATTTGGATTTTTCTGTAAGGAAACTTCCTCATTAAAGGCATGTGGATTCTGAAAAGCAGAGATTACTTTTTCAGCATTTTCCGGATGCTTCTGCATCGTATCGATCAGCAGATCACAGCGGAGGTTGAATTCTTCCACAAAAGCAGCCAGAATACTCTGTTTGATATTATCTGCGGATGTATTGGCAGAAATACTGAGCTTTGCCTGACTGCCGCTTAATATCATACCGCATACATCGCCGTTTTCCAGAAGCTTTCGTGCTTCCTCTTCGGAACAGAAGGTAGTGTCCAGAAAAGGATCTTCTCCTTCGGAAAGCTGTGTCACGGTCTGCTTGAGTGCTTCTCCGTAATAATCATCGGTAAGGACAACCGCTACAGGAATTGTGCTCATGGATTCCGATGCACCGAGGTTGGAAAAAGCAATATAAAAGAAGGTGCCCAGAATGATCGGGAAAATTAAGATCCAAAACATATTCGTTGTATTGCGAAACAGCCTTTTAAAGCTGCAAAAAATAATCTGTATCATATGACTGTACTCCTTATAGTTTATATCATTTAATCACGCAGCTCTTTGCCGGTAATTTCCAGAAAAACATCATTCAAGGAAGGAAGCTCGGAATGGACATAGCCGAAGGAGTAGCTTTTCTTTTGCAGGTAATCGAGCACATGAATGAGATTGTGCTGGCCGCCGCTGCAGAGAACCGTCAGCTTATGCTGATCAAAGCTGACTTCATATACATGCGGCAGTTGACGGATGGCGGCAAGATCTTCTTCTGTCAGAGTGAGGATATCGATCGTGATGATCTCACTTTTCTTGATCAGTTTCTTGAGTTCTTCTGTTGTGCCAAGTGCCAGGTTTTTGCCTTGATCGATGATGGCAATGCGGGAACAGATCTGCTCGACTTCGTCCATATAGTGGGAGGTATACAGAATAGTTGCCCCGCGCCGATTCAGTTCGACGATCCCTTCCAGAATTTTGTTGCGGCTCTGCGGATCGACCGCTACGGTCGGCTCATCTAAAATGATCAGTTTGGGTTTATGCGCGATTCCGCAGGCAATATTCAGACGACGGAGCAGTCCGCCGGACAGCTTTTTCGGATAAAACTTTCTGAAATGCTCCAGTCCCACAAAAGCAATCGCTTCTTCCACATATTGTTTCCTGAGTGCCTTATCGCGGATATAAAGTCCACAGAAATAATCAATATTTTCAGAAACGGTCAGTTCATCGAAAACCGCCACATTCTGCATGACAACACCGATCTGTGACTTGAGCTTATAATTGGTCGGTGTGATCTCCTCACCGAAAATTTCAATGTCTCCCTTATCATAGGAAAGAAGAGAAAGCAGACAGTTGATCGTAGTTGTCTTTCCGCAACCGTTCGGACCGAGAAGCCCGAAGATCTCTCCTTCCCGGATGGTCAGGTTTAAATGATCTACAGCAATGACTTCGCCATATCGTTTCACCAGATTTTCTATTTTGACTGCTATGTTTGCCATAAGTAACCTCCAGATTGTATGTATCGTTGTGCAGCTTATTCTGCATGAGAAAAGTATAAAGGGTTTTCTGATTGATTTGTAGTAATAAATGTTAATACCTGATATGACATTTGTCATATTTTCCTTCTTTCATTATACTATTTGCGCGATCTGTGGTAGGATAAAGCTGACCGGGCATGAGAATGTTCCTTGTGGAAATTACGAAAAAGGAGGAAAACATCGGATGCAAAAAGCAATAGATAAACATGTGATACTGATGATGGGACTTCTTTTTCTGCTGAACCGCAGTCTGACCTATGGACCGGTGGTGACATTTCTGGCAGCACTCATTTCGATGGAACTGATCATCTATCTGGAAAAAGAGGCTGCCTTTTATGGGATCGTGGTGGTTTATGTGCTGGCGTGCTTTTTTGCACCAAGTCTGATCTTCTTTTTGCCGGTGCATATTTATGAATTTGTTTATAGAAAGAAGTGGTGGGGCTGTCTTTCCTGTGCACTTTTTGTATACAGAATTTCCCTGTTTCATGGGGCTGGGCAGATTCTTTTGTGGATCATGACAGTTATGCTGGCAGTTCTTTTGGCGGTCAGAACCAGGCAGCAGGTACAGGAGCATGCTGCTTTTTTAAAACTCCGGGACAGCAGTGTGGAAGAACAGGCAAAAATGAAGCAGCGTAATAAAGAGCTTTTGGAAAAACAGGACTATGAAATCAGAGTTGCGACGTTGTCGGAGCGGAACAGGATCGCACGGGAGATCCATGATAATGTTGGACATATGCTGTCACGCTGCATTTTGCAGCTTGGGGCACTCATGATGGTGCATAAGAAGGAAGAAACACTTTATGCACAGCTTTTGAGTGTGAATGCATCCTTAAATGAAGCCATGAACAACATCCGTGAAAGTGTGCATGATCTGCATGATGAATCCGTAGATCTGAAACAGGCTGTTGCGGAAGCAACTTCCCAGATGCGTCAGAATTATGAGCTGCAGCTAGTATACGATATGTCCCCGCAGGTTCCGAGAAATGTGAAATATGCCATGATCGCCATTGTGAAAGAAGCCATGGCTAACATTGTAAAACACTCCAATGCGACAAAGGTATCTGTTATGCTGCGTGAGCATCCGGGATTTTACCAGCTTCTGATAGAAGATAACGGAACGCAGATCCGCGAAAATAAGCATGCGGGCATCGGGCTTACCAATATGCGGCAGAGAGTGGAGGCACTTGGCGGCAATATCCATTTCAGAACAGATGCAGGATTTGCCATTATAGTATCGATCAGAAAGGAAATGAAAGAATGCGGGTAATTGTAGTTGATGATGATCAGCTCGTGGAGATGTCACTTACGACGATCCTCGGGTCGGATGAAGAAATAGAAGTAGTGGGCAGCGGTCATGATGGCTCGGAAGCTGTTGCGCTGTATCAGAAGGAAAAACCGGACGTTGTCCTGATGGATATCCAGATGCAGGAAATGAGCGGGCTTGCTGCGGCGGAAGAAATCCTTACCATGGATAAGGCGGCGAAGATCCTGCTTCTGACCACCTTTTCGGATGAGGAATATATTGTAAAGGCACTGGGGCTCGGCGTCAAAGGCTACATATTAAAGCAGGATTTTGAGGCGATCATTCCTGCACTGAAAGCGGTTTACGGCGGACAAAGTGTATTTGGTGGAGAGGTGGTATCCAAGATCCCGGCACTTACGGCTGCAAAGCATGATTTTTCCTATGCAGATTATGATATCGGAGAAAAGGAGCAGGAGATCATCGAGCAGGCAGCAATGGGAAAATCCAACCGGGAGATCGCACAGAGTCTCTTTTTGTCCGAAGGAACCGTCAGAAATTATATCAGCGCGATCCTGGAAAAGCTGTCCCTGCGCGACCGTACACAGCTTGTGGTGTTTTATTTCACGAAAATATGTTAGAAAAGAGGAACGTTATGTTTTACCCAAAAGACAATTCTTACAATGACATCCGGGAGAAGCCGCTAAACAGCTGGATTTCGGAAATGGAGCAGCAGGTCACGCCTGCTGCTCTTTCAGGTAATCGATCACACAGGTAAGCTCCGGGGAGATCCATTTATTGCGGTGGTACAGAAGCTGGCGCCAGATGCCCGGCGTAGGCATATCACTGACAGGCAGGCTGACAAGCCGTCCGTTTGCAAGATCTTCCTGTACGACAAATTCCGGGAGATAGGAAATGCCGATATCCTGACGGAGCAGGCTGCAGATCAGCTGTGTATCGCCTGTTTCCATGGCAGGTGTTGTTTCGAGCCCACTGGCAGCAAGGATCTCATCCAGAATCGCACGATAACTCATATTTTTTTCTGTCAGAAGCAGTGGATAGTCGAGTAATTTTCCGATATCCACTTTTTTTTCTTTCGCAAGTGGATGGCGGGGACTGGTGACAAAATGGATATTGACCGGTGCTTCCAGTGCTGTCATGTAATGATGGCTGTAAATACGGCGATCCAGTGTATAGACAATATCGACCTGATTTTGTCCCAGCATCTGGAACATATCATCCGTGCTGGCGGCGATCAGCTTCAGGCGGATTCCCGGATAGCGGTCGTGGAAGTCTTTGAAGTGGCTGTGGAACTGCCAGCTGGAGAGAGATTCTGCGATTGCGATCCTGACAATGCCTGCAGGCGCAGTATTGCCTGCAATATGACCGGCTTCTGCCCAAAGCCGCAGGATCTGATGCGCAAGCGGAAGCAGCTTCTGTCCTTCGTTCGTCAATGTAACCGTATGACTGATCCGTTCAAACAGCGGAATCCCCAGCTCGTTTTCGAGCTGCTTGATCTGAAAGGAAACGGTGGACTGTGTAAAGCCCAACCGCTGTGCAGCCTGTGTAAAGCTTTTCAGTTCGTTGACCATGACAAATGTTTCCAAATTTTTAATATCCATTGAAAGATCCCTTTCTGCATTGTTATCGACAAATTCGATAGATGCTATGAAAATCATTTGTTATACAAATGATAATACAAATTGTATAATAAACAACGCAGAAAAACAAGCTATGGTTTGGAAAGACAGAGCATGGCAGCAAAAGAATAGTGAGATAGGAAAAAATTTTATGGAAAATAGAGAAAGACTGGGGAGCAGACTGGGGTTTATCATGCTCTCCGCAGGCTGTGCGATCGGGTGCGGCAATGTATGGAAATTCCCGTGGATGTGCGGACAAAACGGAGGAGGCAGCTTTATGCTGCTTTATATCATCTGCCTGCTGGTGCTGGGACTGCCTGCAATGGTCATGGAACTTTCGGTCGGAAGGGCAGCGCAGACAAGTCCGCTTTATATGTACGGAAAGCTGTCCGGTAAGAAAAAATGGAATATACTTGGCGTCATCTGCCTGATCGGCAATTTTTCCATTATGGCATTTTATACGGTTGTTTCAGGATGGATGCTTTATTATTTTGTAAAATTCCTGACAGGACAGAATCAGGAGTTTGGTTTTGAACAGATGATACAAAGTCCTGCCATCAATGTGTTTTACCTGTTTCTGACAGTGCTGATAGCCTTTGTGATCCTAAGCTTCCACCTGCAGAAAGGACTGGAGCGGATCACAAAATATATGATGTCTGCTCTCATTGTGCTGATGCTTGTTCTGGCGGTACACAGTGTGACCTTAAAGGGAGCGGGACAGGGGCTGTCCTTTTATCTGATCCCTGATTTTTCCAAGATCAACGGTTCTGTTATCGTAGGTGCGATGAACCAGGCGTTTTTTACGTTGTCTGTCGGAATGGGCGGTATGGCGATTTTTGGCAGTTATATTGAAAAAGACCGTTCTTTGATGGGAGAATCCATTCATATTATCGTACTGGATACACTTGTGGCGGTCATAGCGGGTATCATTATATTTCCGGCCTGTTTTACTTATGGACTCGAAGTGAAAGCGGGACCGAGCCTTTTGTTTGATACGATGGCGACTGTATTTAATAACATGGCAGGCGGACGCTGGTGGGGCACATTGTTTTTCCTGTTTATGGTATTTGCGGCGTTGTCAACAGTGCTGGGGGTGTGTGAAAATCTGCTGGCAATGGTAAGAGAATATACCGGCTGGTCCAGACCGAAGGGCTGTGTTGCCTGCGGGACAGTGATTTTCCTTGCAGCACTGACGACAGCACTCGGTTACAGCGTATTTCATTTTCAGCCGTTTGCCAAAGGAACTGCATGGCTGGATTTCTGGGACTTTATTGTATCAAACAATGTACTGCCACTGGGCTCTTTGATGCTGGCGGTATTCTGCTGCTATAAGATTGGTTGGGGTTGGGACCGGTTCCTTATGGAAGCAAATGAAGGAAAAGGGATGAAGGTAAAGAAATGGATGCGGCCGGTTTTTCAGTATTTGTTACCGCTTGTGATCCTGTTTATCTATATTTACGGTATGATCACTTTTCAGTGGAAGTAATTAAAATCTAAAGCTGTGTTTAAAAAGTAAAAAAGATACGTGCGAAGAGAAGAATAGCATGATAAGAAGGCGTCTGTTGATAAAAAATATCAATAGACGTCTTCTTTGTTGTAAATAGAAACAAGTATGCTATACTGATTTTTGAAATTAGGCACAACTAACCATGGGCAGAAGTGCATTCTGGCATGTAGAAATGAGGAGATTATGGCAATAGAAGAGAAGAAATTTTTAGAAATTGTAGACTTGAAAAAAGGATTTGGAAGCGGAGAAACAAGGCAGGAGGTTTTGCGGGGGATGAACTTTTCCGTTGCGAAGGGAGAATTCTGTGTATTACTCGGGCCTTCCGGTTCCGGAAAGTCTACCCTGTTAAATATTCTCGGAGGTATTGATAATGCAGATTCCGGATACATAAGTATAGACGGAGATAAGCTGGAAGACATGGGCGAGAAAAAACTGACGATGTATCGCAGGAAACATCTGGGCTATGTGTTCCAGCTTTATAATTTGATCGCAAACCTGAATGTGAAAGAAAACATAGAGGTGGGTGCTTATCTTTCCGACAACCCGCTGGATATAGATGATCTTTTGCATACGCTGGGACTGTATGAGCATCGGTATAAGCTGCCAAACCAGCTTTCCGGCGGACAACAGCAGCGCGTTTCCATCGGCCGTGCGATCGTAAAGAACCCGGATATCCTGCTTTGTGATGAACCGACGGGAGCACTTGACTACAATACATCAAAAGAAATATTGAAGCTGATCGAGGATGTCAATCAGAAATATGGCAATACGATCATTATGGTAACGCATAACGAAGCAATCAAAAACATGGCAGACCATGTGATCAAACTGCGTGACGGTATGGTACGACATAATGATATTAATACAAATAAGATTTCCGCACAGGATCTGGAATGGTAAGGGGTGTGGCAAGATGAGGAAGAAAAGAAACAAAAATCCCCTGATCAAAAGAATTTTGCGGGAGCTTTCCGGTGACTGGAAGAAATATCTGGTAGTGGCACTTTTCCTGATCCTGACGATCGGCTTTGTATCCGGTATGTATGTGGCAAACGGCAGTATGCTGAAAGCGGCAGAGGACGGAAAAACAAAGTATAAGCTGGAGGACGGTCATTTTGAACTGCAGAAAAAGGCGGATGCGGAGCTTCTTGCAGCGATCGGGACAGGGGAGAAGGCAGATGTAAAGCAGTATTATCTGGATAAAGCAACGAAAGAACTGGATGAAAAATTCGAGAAAGAATTTGCAGAGAAGTTTGATGCGCAGATGGCGGAAAAAATGTCACCGGAGATGCTGGAGGCTGCAAAACAGACAGATGCTTATCAGACAGCCTATGATGAGGCATACCGGGAAGCATATGAGAAAGCACTTGGGGAGATCAATGATAAGATTGATGACGAATATGCGGAAGCGGAAGAAAAATATGAGCTGAACGATCCGGATTTTCAGGCGGTAAAGACGAAGGTTTACGAAAATTTTTACCGGAATGAGGAGGAAGACTATAACAATGACGGGGAAACGGATGGAACCATCCGCGTTTATGCCAAAACGGATGCAGTCAACGAGGCATGCATTCTGGACGGAAAGCTTCCGGAGCAGGCAGATGAAATTGCCATCGATCGTATGCATGCGGATAATGTCGGCATAAAGGTGGGAGATACTGTTTCCGTATCCGGAAAGAAATTTCGTGTAACAGGTCTGATCGCATATGTAAATTATGCAACACTGCATGAAAAGGCAACAGATTTTATGTTTGATGCGTTGAAATTTGATGTGGCTATGGTGACTGATGAGGGCTTTGACAGTTTACATAAAAAAGTGCATTTCGCTTATGCCTGGGTTTATGAAGAAAAGCCGGCGGATGATGTGGCAGCCAAGGAGCAGTCAGATGATTTCATGCGGGCACTTCTGACACAGACGGTCGTAGCGGACAATGAGATTGCGGACTATGTACCTGCTTATGCCAATCCGGCGATCAACTTTGCAACAGAGGACATGGGATCGGATGAAGCAATGGGTGGTGTCCTTTTGTATATTCTGATCGGTATCATTGCTTTCATCTTTGCAATTACAATCAACAACACGATCGTAAAGGAGGCTTCCGCGATCGGAACACTGCGGGCATCGGGGTATACAAGAGGAGAACTTATCAGACATTATCTTTCCATGCCTGTGATCGTCACGCTGTTTGCGGCTGTGATCGGAAATGTCCTTGGCTATACGGTATTTAAAAAGGTAGTTGTTTCCATGTATTATAACAGTTACAGTCTGCCGACTTATGAAACGATCTGGAATGCGGAGGCATTTGTAAAAACTACGCTGATACCGGTTATTTTGATGCTGGTTGTGAATCTGCTCATTATTACAAAAATGATGCATCATACGCCGCTGCAGTTTTTGCGCCATGATCTGAAGAAAAGCAAGCGGAAGAAGGCAATGAGGCTGCCACGCTGGAGCTTCTTAAACAGATTCCGTCTGCGTATTTTGTTCCAGAATATTCCTAATTATCTGGTTCTGTTTGTGGGAATCTTCTTTATTATGGTATTACTTGCCATGGCGGTCGGTATGCCAAGTACCCTGCAATATTATAAGGATAACGCCGAAAGCATGATGTTTGCAAAATATCAGTATGTGCTGTCCGATTATGAGGACGAGGATGGCAATACGGTCACGACAGACAATGCGGATGCGGAGAAGTTTGATATGACATCTTTGCAGAAGAAAAGTGATGCTTTTGATGAAGAAGTATCCGTTTATGGCATCGAAAATGACAGCCGATATGTGCAGATCGACGGACTTTCTGCCCTGAAAGAGGGAGAGGTTTATATCGCAAAGCCATTCAGTGAAAAGTATCACCTGACCAAAGGCGATACAGTAACGCTGGATGAGAAATATGAAAACAAACAGTATACATTCAAAGTGGCGGGCATTTATGAAAAGTGTCAGAGCATTGCGGTATTTATGCCGATTGAGCAGTTTGGTAAGGTATTTGCCCTGAAGGATGGACAGTTTGGCGGCTTCCTTTCCGATACCGAGATCACGGATCTGGAGGAAGATAATGTTGCAACGGTGATCACGATCCGGGATATCACAAAGATGTGTGACCAGCTCGATCATTCCATGGGAAATTATATGACCTATTTCCAATATTTGTGCATCCTGCTTTCTATTGTTATGATCTACCTTCTGACCAAACTGATCATTGAGAAAAATGAAAATGCCATTTCCATGACAAAGATATTGGGATACAAAAACAGCGAAATAGCAGGGCTTTATCTGATGGCGACTACAATTGCAGTGCTGCTTATTGATGCAGCTACCGTCTTTCTGGGCGAGAAAGTGATCGTTTATGTATGGGCGGCCATGATGACTTCTTACAGCGGATGGTTTACCTTTATGGTGGAACCGGCCGGATATCTCAAGATGTTTGCGTTTGTCCTGATCGGATATCTGATCGTTATGTGTTTTGATTTTAACCGGATCCGGAAGATCCCGATGGACGAAGCACTGAAAAATGTGGAATAAGAATCACGATTTGCAAAATCCGGAATTGTAAAATTCCGGATTTTGTGGTTTCATAGAAGAAGAGCGTATAAAAAGCAGAATGTCTTTGTACCTTCAACAGACCAGAAGGATACAATCAGACAACGGAAGAAAATTGAAAAAAGGAGACAGAAAAATGCCGGTTTTTGATTTTAGCGGAAAAGGAACAGGAAAGGCAGAGGAGGTTTGTACATATACAACCTTTATATCGGATGCAAAAGAGAAAAGCCCGGAGGATCCGATCCTTGTGATCAGTAATAAAGAGCAGCAGTGGAAGCATCACACCAATGGCCTTTTTACCAATCAGACAAAAAGGACCTCTTTTGAATTCAAGGAAGAAGGAGAAACCTATCCGGCTGATATCTTAAAGGTAGATGCCAGATTTGTAAATCTGATCAAATGGCTGGGAGAGAACCGGATCAATGTCCGCCTTTCCGGTAAAAATACAGAGGATGGTTATGCAGTATACAGAATCCGGGAAACTGCATTTGGCGGTGGCACTAAGCTTTCCGCTGCAGACGGATTTTTACAGTATATGATCGAAAGACTGTTGTCCATGACAGCAGTGGAGGAAATCGAAGAGGATGATGATGCGGAAGAGGAAGGCGACGATATGAAGATCACCAGCCTGCAGAGTATTTCCGATTTCATGACCTGCGCAGGAAGAACGCTTCCCGATAATATCAGACTCTGGGCAAGACGTAACCTTGCTGTGGCAAGATCCCATGAGGTTTCCCCGGAGGAACGCCGCCATGCACAGCGTGCCCTTTCCATTATGATGAATGTACAGTGGAAGAGTGATTATTTTGAGGCGATCGATCCGGTAGAGGCCAGAAAGATCTTAGACGAGGAACTGTATGGACTGGAACGTGTGAAGCAGCGTATCATGGAGACGATCATCCAGATCAACAGAACCCATACATTGCCTGCTTATGGGCTTCTGCTTGTCGGTCCCGCAGGAACCGGTAAGTCACAGATTGCCTATGCGGTAGCACGTATTTTAAAACTGCCGTGGGCTACACTTGATATGAGTTCCATCAACGATCCGGAGCAGCTTACGGGAAGCTCCCGTATTTATGCAAATGCAAAGCCGGGTATTATTATGGAAGCATTCTCCATCGCGGGAGAATCCAATCTGGTATTTATTATCAACGAGCTGGACAAGGCAGCTTCCGGCAAAGGAAACGGCAATCCGGCAGATGTCCTGCTGACTCTGCTTGACAACCTCGGTTTTACTGATAACTACATTGAATGTATGATTCCGACAGTCGGTGTTTATCCGATCGCAACCGCAAATAATAAAGAAGATATCAGTGCTCCGCTGATGTCCCGTTTTGCAGTGATCGATATCCCGGATTATACATTTGAGGAAAAGAAAGTGATCTTCAGCAGATTTGCACTGCCAAAGGTTCTGAAACGCATCGGTCTTCTGGAAAATGAATGCATTATTACGGATGATGGTCTGGATCAGGTGATCATGCAGTTTTCCGACACAACGGGTGTCCGGGATCTGGAGCAGGCAGCAGAGCATATCGCAGCCAATGCGCTTTACCAGATCGAGGTCGATCACAAAAAACAGGTGACTTTCGATGCGCAGGCGGTAAAAGAGCTGTTTGCATAGGATTATAGGAAATTATTAAATGAAACAGCTCCTGCATTATATTTTGATGCACGCTACATATGCTTTTCTACTAAGGCACGTACCAACAATAGGTATGGCACGCGAACATTCGACATCCATGTCTCAGGTTCGCTGTCACGACATCCTTGTCGTGACACCATATCCATTGTCGGTACTTAGCCAAGTAGAAATACGCATTTGTAGCTAATTGCATATCAATATAATGCAGGAGCTGTTTCTTATTATCTATTCCCTGTCATTATTTTAGGTAAAAAGCATATCATTAAGGTTCAATTTGTATATTTTCAATTCCGTGTTTTAAAATAATATTGATCAGTTCATTACGAGAATAATTACTTTCTGCGGCAAGTTTGTCAAGTACATTCAACGTTTCTTCTTTTATTCTGACAGATATGATCTTGGTTCCGTCTTCACCTCTTTTTTTTATCACTAATGGTTTATTTGTCATAAAGACCACCTCCGTGCTATCTGTATTCTATTATAGATTGACACAAGATGTTGCAATATATTACAATGTGAATGTAAAAATAATATATAAATGTATTACAAACGTATATCACTAAAAAATACATTCGGAGGGAAAAGGAAATGGAAGAAAATAGGGTAGCTGAAACGGGACAATTAAAACTGGAGATTACAGTAAAAAAGATACTTCGGGTGTTATCAATAATGATAACAATTTTTTATTTTTGCCCGACATTTTTGGTTTCCTGTTCGGGACAAAAAGTGGAAATCAGTGCATGGACAGTAACGAAGGGGATATCAATGTATGGGAGCACGGTAGTGAAACCGCATTTGATCATGCTTGTGTGTATGCTGCTTCCAATAGCTATATTTGCACTGCTATTCCTGAAGAAGTTCACGGAAAAACAGACAGCTGCCATAATATGTATATGTTCAGGCATTGATCTGATTATATGGATTGTATTCAGGGCAACTGTAAAAAAATATGTGGAAGAAAGTTATTGTTCCTTTAAAACAACGGGCTGGTATGTCATAAACGTAATTCTCCTGATACTGATCGTAGGGATTACTGTCATGATACTATTAGGCAAAATAAATATGGATCTGGATCTGAAAGCGGCTTTGACTAGTAAGGAAATAAAAGATGCATTGAATCAGGTATCGGCAAATGTCAGCCAGATGTCCAGTACAGTGTCACAGATTGCAGGAAATGTTGCAAATAACATAGAAAGCAAAAACGTGAAAAACGCAATCGGCTATTGTGCAAAGTGTGGAAAGCCTATTACATATGGTAGTAAATTCTGCATATCATGCGGTACGCCTGTTCCACAGAGTATGATAGATGAGGCTGAGGCAGCTAAACGGGCAAAAGAGCAGGAAGAATCAGAAGATAAGGCAGAAGCATGATAGAGCTGTCTGAAAAAATGCACACTTAGGAGGGTAATATGTATTGCAGAAAATGTGGAGTTGAAAATGAAAAGGGAGCTAAATTTTGTAAGTCATGTGGAGAACCGATGGAAGTGGAAAACTTTGAAAAAAAGGATTCCATGACAGAAACAGTTCCTCAGCCGACTATGGGAACCGGGGGAAATAATAATCAGGCACCGGTAAAAAATAATCTTCCTAAAATCTCCGAGAAATGGATTGTGGGAATCGTAGCAGTCGTTGCTTTGGCAATAGTCATGATATGCATTGTCAATCATATGGGGAAAAAAGTAGATCTGAATGATTATATTACTGTCAGCTTTGAAGGGTATGATACATGCGGAACAGCTAAAGTAGATTTTGATACAGAGGCTTTTAAAGAAAAGTACCAGAACAAGGTTAAGGCAGATGATGATATGCCGGTTTGGACAGCGTCGCTATATGGAGATACGCCGATTGAAAGGCTGGCAACAACTTGTTCTTTATCCAATCATCTGGATAAGCAGAATAACTTGGCAAATGGAAATACCATCACTCTGAAATGGAGCATAGATGCAGAAGATATCAAAAATAAATATGGACTGACGGTAAAGGCAGAAGAAAAAAGCTATACAGTTGAAGGACTGCAGGCGATAGAGACATTTGATCCCTTTGAAGGAGTAGAAGTGAATTTCTCAGGTGTTTCACCATATGGACAGGTTGAGGTAGCATATCCGGAAGGGAATGGACTGGATTATTCGATAGATAATAATGGGAATCTGAAGAATGGAGAAAAAGTAACAGTTACGGTTTCCTATGGCTGGAGCAATGAAGAAAATTATATAGAACAGTATGGGAAAAAACCGAATGTAATGTCCAAGAAGTACACGGTAGAAGGATTGGATGAATATATTTCAGATTACGCTGAAATCCCGGATGAACTGAAATCTAAGATGAAAAAAGAAGCGGAAGATATAATTGTAGCAGATGCTGCGAAGAATTATGATGCTGCAAATAAATTAGGTGACATAGATTATGTGGGATATGCTTTTTGTGCTCCAAAAGATGATGCAGAAAACTTTAACGTGAATAACTGTGCAGTGATGATATATAAGGGAGCAGTGACAAATGCAGAAAATGCATTCAGTCCTGTCGAAGTTTATTTCCCGGTTGTATTCAATAATCTCCTTAAAAATAAGAATGAAACAAATTATGAATCATGTGATGGAATAAGAGGCAGAACTGAGCTGGCAAATGGACAGTACAGTGTCAGTGGTTATACAAGCCAGACAAGAGCCTATATTGATCTGATGAGTGATTATGGGCAATATGATATAGTATGCGGCGATGGATATGAAGTATATTGCGACTATGAACTGTTGACAGATTTGAATTCTATAGACAGTACATGCTTGAAACAGTTGCAAACTGTAGCTCAGTCTGATATTGAAAATTATGTACAGTGTTATAGTGAAAAATGCCATTGCTCGGATTTGATATTAAAAGGTCAGTATTTACTGGTTTCAAAAGAATTGGAAACGAATCCGGAAAACAATAATACTTTGATTATCGTGTATCAGGGAATAGTAACAAATGATGAGGGTTCTTTTGAAGATACCATAGTATATTTTCCGGTTGCATTTAGAGGAGTGGTTAATCTACCAAAGAATAACAGTTGGGAGTATATGCAATTTTCTGGAATTCAGGGACACACGAATTTAGGAAATTCGCGCTATGCAACAGATGGATACAGTGATGGAATAACAATGTATACAGAATTAATCACTGCAAACCGGAATGGATATATGTATCAGGTTTCTGATGGTTTGAAGGAATTTGGGGAATAGGTATAAAATGAAAAAAAGAATGTGTAGGGCAATAAGAAGAATAAAAATATTAAGCATGTTGAGTATTTGTTTGACTATTTTGCTTGTAATACCAACATCAGCTAAAGAGAGAAATGATTCAGCATATTATTATGTCAATGATGCGACTGGACAAATAAATGAAGCTGAACAATGCGGAAAGTGTGGCGTGAATGCATATTGGACAGTTGATAGAAACAGACTGACTGTTTACGGAACGGGAAGAATCTGGTCATACTATGAAAAGAAGGGAAAGAGTGCACCATGGTATGCCTATAAAGAACGGATTACACAGTTGGAAGTGAAGGAAGGTATTACAAAAATAGGGAATTATTGTTTTGCAGATTTATCAAATTTACAGGAGGTTAAATTACCAGAAACATTGTTGCAAATTGAAGATTGTGCATTTATAAATTGCGGTAGTCTGAAGAAGTTGATTGTTCCATCAGCAGTAGAGGAAATAGGTGAATATGCAGTAGGATATAGGATTGCAAAACAGAATTATCAGGAAGATATTTATGAATGCATTCCAGATTTTGTTATACATTGCCTGCGTGAATCAGAGGCAAAGACCTATGCAGAAGAAAATAAAATAAAATATTATATTCATGACTTTAAAATGGTAGATGTAGAGAAACCGGATTGTGAAAATAATGGCAGTATAAATTATGCTTGTAAGGATTGTGGTTATGTGAGTAAAGAATCCATATTATATAGGTGACTATGCTTTTTGGAATTGTAAAAATGCGGAAAGCATTGCTTTGGAAGGATATGAAACAGAGATCGGAGATAATGCTTTTTATCGATCGGGAATAAAATGCATTACAATTAATTTAAATATGCCCTATAGTGGAGAGCGGATTGATATAGGAGAATATGCTTTTGCAGATTGTGAGCGATTAAGTCAGATTGAATGGTGGGGAATTAGATCAACAGTAGAAGAAAAAAGAAGTGTCAATATAGAAGACTATGCGTTCTTTGGTTGTAACCAATTGAAAACTGTAATATTACCGGAAATAGTAGAGAATGTAGGAGAATATGCTTTTGGGTATACAGGAGCGAATTGTGAGAAAGTAAAAGAATTCCAAATAGAAGCTGCAAATAAAACAGCGGGATGTATTTATGCAATTAATAATGGCTTTAAAAAGCATGATAAACACAATTTTCTGTTATTATCATATGATGCACCTAATTGTGAAGAGGAAGGTGTAAAAGAATATGAATGTTCAGTTTGCGGAGAGCATTTTGAGGAAAATATTCCCAAAAAAGAGCATGATTATGTGGAACAATTTGTTAGAAAGCAATCCACAAAATTAAGGGAAGGTGTGATAGAGTATGTCTGTAGTAAGTGTGGTGATTCTATAGAAGGTAGTCTGCCTGTGCTTGAAGGGAATGGTGTAAGGTTTAAGATCGGTGATTATACTTATCAGATTGTGTCTATGAGACAGCGACTGGTAAAGGTAACAGCTTATCGGGGAAATGAGGGAAAGATAGTTATACCCAATACGGTAGAATACAAAACAAATAGGTATAAGGTCACTCGATTTTCAAAGGATGTGTTTAAAAATGCAAAGAAAACAAAAGAAATTGTGATTGGAAAAAATATTACAGCTATTCCCGAAAAGGCATTTCAAAAATGTAAGAGCTTAAAGAAATTGGAAATTAAATCTAAAAATATTACAAAAATCGGAAAATATGCTTTTGAGGATCTGAAAAAGAAAGCTGTGATCACACTTCCTAAAAAATGCAGGAAAGAGTATACTAAATTATTGAAAAGACAGAAAACAAAAGCAAAGATTCTGTGGAAATAACAGAGTGTTATGGGAGAAAATATATGAGAAAGAAAAATAACGGTTTTATAAATGTCAAAATACTTATTGTGATTGGTATTCTCGCAATTGCCGGAATAACAAGTGCTGCAGCCATCTCTTATAAAGGGAAAAAGGAATCGGAAGATGTGAAACAGGCAGTAGTTCGGTTGGAAAATAAAAGTGTGGATGCTGTAGATTCTGAAAGCCAGAAGCAGGAGAACAGCAGCACGAATGAAATAGAAAAAGAAGCAGTGGTTGAAGAACAGACTGTAGAAGAACCAGCAGAAGAAGCGGCAGAAGAACCGGCAGAAGAACCGTCAGAAGAATCTACGGATGATTTAAAGATTGAAGATATTTATGTTGGAACAAAGGATCAGGCAGATATCATATGGCAGGAGGATAAAGCGTTAAGTGCCATAACCGATAAGTCCACCGTGCATTACACGATTGCAGGGGAAGAGCATGAAATAGATTGTGATCCTAATGGCATTTATTTCTTTATGGATGGTTATAATATGGGTTATCAACTGGCAGATGTGACAGGCGACGGAAGGGATGATCTGATCGTATCTGAATATGTATATGGAAATACATATAGTGATTTACTGCAAAATACATATGTGTATGAAATTGATGACACTCTAAAAGATTTAAAACAGATTTTTTATATAGGAGCCGAAGATGGAGGGCAATATGCAGGTGAATATAGTGAAAATCTGGGATGGTTTTTTGAGGATGACCAGTATTTTTTGAAATTAGGAACAAAAATTGAAATGGACGCAGATGGTATGCCAACATTTCGTGTGGTGAGAGTAGCAATGACATATGATGGAAATAACTGGAGTGCAGGGGCACCGGAAGCTTGTGAAATAAATTGATTGCATTAAAATAGAAAGCAATACAGCAGTAGATAAAGTAATATCGTTGTAAAAAGGGCGGCAAAACTTGATACAAAATGACATGTTTTGTATATTTTCCGCCTTTTTTTGATGCTTTTTTTTCGAAATGGGTTGCGAAAACTGTGGCAACATATTATTATGAAAAAGCTGATTTTATAAAATTTTTATAATTAGGTGAAAGTAATTATTCTATATGGAGTGGATAAAACAACATGGATTACACGAGAGAAATCGCGATAGAACGGCTTTTGAAGAGCTACCGATCCAGTTACAACATTCATCCGGACGAAGATGACCGGAACCCGATCACAGCGCGCTGTGATTTTTTTGAGCATTCAGGGCAATATGTCATTTCCAAAAAGGCAGAGCTTTGGACTGCTGATACAGAAGAATTCTTATATTTTCTGAATATCCCGCATCTCACACTTGAGCTGTATCAGAAGTGGAGAGATTATGTACATGAAGATGGCATGAACCGTCTGCATGTCGGGCCGGGACATATGGCATCTTATATCACACCTGTATTCATCTGCGATACTTGTGACGAAGATGCGAGGAAGGCACTGAAAAAGTGTCATATATCAAAAAGTTTTCATTTTTCACTGCATGGCTGGATGGATCACCATACTGCACTTGTAGAGCTGTCAACAGGACAGATTGATGCGAACAGGGGCGGCCGCCACACAGCGAAATTCATGAAAAAGGTACTATATTCGTAAATATGGAAGGGAGAACGAGTAAATGAATTCATTAGTACTTCTTCTCATCTGTGTTGCCATTCTTGTAATCGGCTACATCTTCTACGGCGGATGGCTTTGCAAGCAGTGGGGCGTTGGTGAGAGTAAAACTGAGACACCGGCTCATACAATGGAAGACGGTGTGGACTATGTTCCGGCAAAAGCACCGGTTCTGATGGGACATCATTTTTCATCAATCGCAGGTGCAGGCCCTATCACAGGACCGATCGGCGCAGCAATCTTTGGTTGGCTGCCTGTAACTCTTTGGATTCTCATCGGAGGTATCTTCTTCGGTGGTGTGCATGACTTTGGCGCACTTTTTGCATCTGTCCGCAATAAAGGCCAGTCAATTGGAGAGATCATCTCCACTAACATGAGCAAGCGTGCAAAACAGCTGTTCATTATTTTCTCATACCTGACACTGATCCTTGTTGTAGCTGCTTTTGCTTCAATCGTAGCATCAACATTCGGTGCTGTATATGATGAAAGTGGTGCACTTGATCTGGCGAAATCCGCTACACCTGCATCAGTTGCTATGATCTCTGTATTATTCATCCTGATCGCTGTCGTATTCGGTTTCTTTGTATACCGTAAAAACGTGCCAATGGGCGTTGCTTCTATCGTTGGTGTACTTGCAATCGTTCTGATCATGGCAGTTGGTATGAATTTCCATCCGATCTATCTGTCAACAAAGACATGGATGTGGATCGTAGGTCTTTACATTGCAATCGCATCTGTAACACCTGTATGGATCCTTCTGCAGCCACGTGACTACTTAAGCTCATTCCTGCTTTATGCAATGCTTGCAGTTGCGGTGTTCGCTGTTGTTGTGGCACATCCTACATTTGATGCAAGTTTCCCGGCAGTAACAGGTTTCGCAGTAGACAACGGAAACGGAGTCCAGTATCTGTTCCCTGTACTGTTCACAACAGTTGCATGTGGTGCTATCTCCGGTTTCCATTCACTGGTTTCCTCAGGTACAACATCTAAACAGCTTGATAAAGAAAAAGATGCAAAGCCGATCGCTTACGGCGGAATGCTCCTTGAGTGTGTACTTGCTGTATTAACTCTTTGTGCAATCGGTTATGCTTACAAATGGAATCAGGCAAATCCTGACAGCGCACTTGTTGGTGCAACAGCTATCTTCGGTGGTGGTATCGCTCACATGGTTGACGATGTTATCCCGGGCAGCTACACAGTACTGAACTCTCTGCTCGTACTTACATATTCAGCATTTTGTCTGACATCTCTGGATACAGCAACACGTCTTGCGCGTTTCATGTTCCAGGAATTCTGGCTTGAGCCTGGTCAGACACCAAAGGATATTAAGGAAGGCTGGAAGAAGGTTATGGTTAACCCATACTTCGCAACAATCTTAACAGTTGTACTTGGTATCTTACTTGGTATGACAGGATATGCTAAGATCTGGGGTCTGTTTGGTGCAGCGAACCAGTTACTTGCAGGTATCGGTCTGTTAGCAGTTGCTACATGGCTTGGTAATGCAGGAAAGAACAACAAGATGTTCTTAATCCCTATGGCATTCATGATCGTTGTTACGATCTGTTCACTTGCTCTGACAGTAAAGAACCAGATTGGTATCATTGCTGCAGGCAGCGCTGACTGGGGTCCATATGCACAGGTTATCCTTGGTGCATTATTGATCATTCTGGCAATCATCCTTGTAATCGAAGGTGTCCAGACACTGAAGAACCAGAAAGCAAAAAAAGCTGACGCATAATATGTGATCTGATAAGGGTTATTATTTTAAAATGAGATGAGGCATCCGTCCGGATGCCTCATTTTTCTTTTATCAAACGAATGATACCTATAATTAAATTTATGTATGGTTTTCTGCCGCAGCCGCGAAAACTAAAACAGACTGCCGGCAATATGTACCAGATAAGCCGCAAGCCAGGCGATCACACACTGACCGGCAACGACCACTGCAGCCCACTTACCGCCAAGCTCACGTTTGATCGATGCAACCGCTGCAACACAAGGTGTGTAAAGCAGGCAGAAAGCAAGAAGGGCTGCTGCTGAAAGTGGTGTCAGAACTGCCTGCAGGGAGGCGGTTGAGCCAAATAATATGGACAGCGTGGCAACAACACTTTCCTTTGCCATGAAGCCTGTGATCAGTGCTGTGGAAATACGCCAGTCACCGAATCCAAGCGGTGTAAAGACCGGTGCGATCAATCCTGCTACTGCGGCGAGAATACTGTTCTGGGAATCTGTCACAAGATTCAGGTGCAGATCAAAGGTCTGTAAAAACCAGATGACGATCGTAGCAAGGAAAATAACGGTAAAGGCTCTTTGCAGAAAGTCTTTTGCTTTTTCCCACAAAAGCTGACTGACATTTTTAGCACCGGGAAGCCTGTAGTTTGGCAGTTCCATAACAAACGGAACGGCTTCTCCGTGAAACAGAGTAGAACGCAGAAGAAGTGCCATCAAAATACCGATGGCAATACCGCCAAAGTAAAGTGCGATCATAACAAGTGCACCATGTCCCGGGAAAAAAGCTGCAGCAAAAAAACTGTAGATCGGCAGCTTGGCGGAGCAGCTCATAAACGGTGTCAGAAGGATCGTCATTTTACGGTCCCGTTCGGACGGCAGGGTACGGCTTGCCATAACACCCGGAACCGTACAGCCAAAGCCGACCAGCATAGGAACAATGCTGCGGCCGGAAAGTCCAATCTTACGGAGCAGTTTATCCATAACAAAAGCAACTCTTGCCATGTAACCGCTGTCTTCCAGAAGAGACAGGAAGAAAAAGAGTGTGACGATGATCGGTAAAAAGCTGAGCACACTCCCGACTCCGTTGAAAATGCCGTCAATGAGCAGTGAGTGAAGCACAGGGTTGATATGTGCTGCGGTAAGGAGCTGATCCGTCAGATGTGTCAGCGAATCAATCCCAAGCTGCAAAAGATTGGAAAGCGCCGAACCGATCACATTAAAGGTTAGGAAAAATACAAGTCCCATAATGGCGATAAAACACGGAATGGCGGTAAACCGTCCTGTCAGCACTTTATCCATTTTCACACTGCGCATATGTTCACGGATCTCATGTGGTTTGACGACCGTTTCTTTACAGATCTTTTCAATAAAGGTAAAACGCATATCCGCAATGGCAGCAGCACGGTCAAGGCCGCGCTCCGTTTCCATCTGGACAATGATATGTTCCAGTGTTTCCTTCTCATTTTCATCCAGCTGCAGCTGTTCCAGTATCAGATGATCACCTTCCGCCAGTTTTGCTGCAGCGAAACGGACCGGAATACCTGCAGATTCCGCATGATCTTCGATCAGGTGCATAATACCGTGCAGACAACGGTGTACAGCACCGCCGTGATCTTTTGCATCACAGAAATCCTGTCTGCCCGGACGTTCCTGATATTTTGTGACATGCATGGCATGTGCGACCAGCTCGCTGATGCCTTCATTTTTGGCGGCGGAGATAGGAATGACGGGAATACCAAGCATTTCTTCCATCTGGTTGACTAAAATAGAGCCACCGTTGACACGCACCTCGTCCATCATATTCAGTGCAAGTACCATGGGAATATCAAGCTCCATAAGCTGCATGGTCAGATACAGATTTCGTTCAATATTGGTAGCATCTACAATATTAATGATGCCTTTCGGTTTTTCATTTAAAACAAAGTTACGTGTTACGATCTCTTCATTGGAATAAGGAGACATGGAATAAATACCGGGCAGATCCGTTACAAGCGTATTTTTCTGTCCGCGGATCGCACCGTCTTTCCGGTCTACCGTAACGCCCGGGAAATTACCGACATGCTGGTTGGAGCCGGTCAGCTGGTTAAATAAAGTTGTTTTACCGCAGTTCTGATTCCCTGCAAGCGCAAAGGTCAGAACGGTGCCTTCCGGCAAAGGGTTTTCTTCCTCTTTATTGTGGTACCGGCCGCCTTCTCCGAGTCCGGGATGATCGATAAGCTTTGATGTCTGCTTTGGCGGAAGCGGTTTCTTTTCATATATATTTTCAATTGTGATCTTTTCGGCATCTGCCAGTCTGAGTGTGAGCTCGTAGCTGTGGATACGCACCTCAACCGGATCGCCCATAGGGGCATATTTCACCATGGTGATCTCTGCTTTTGGAATGATACCCATATCCAGAAAATGCTGGCGCAGGGCACCTTCACCGCCAACGCTAACAATGGTTGCGGTTTTTCCAATCGGAAGTTCTTTTAATGTCATGTTGGTCTCCATTCCGCCGTCTTTCGGTTGACGGCACAAATAGTAATGAAAGTTCTATTTTTGCACTATCCTCTGTAAACCGATAGTGCGTGTTATTGATAAAAAATCTCAGTAGTAGTATAGACATAAATCAAAGAAGCGGTCAATGCCTCGATTTGATTTTTTGGAAAAAGAAACTGAACAAAACGGCAAAGTATGTTATAATTCCGTAGGATAAAATCTTAGAAAGTATGCAGGAGCATGACATGCAGACAGAAAACGGACAGAAGAAAAACAAATACGAAATAGATATGACTAACGGAACATTGATGGATAAGCTGATCTCATTTTCGCTTCCGCTGATGTTGTCAGGCATTTTACAGCTGATGTTTAATGCGGTAGACATTATCGTGGTTGGCAGATTTACAGGGAGCAGTGCACTGGCAGCGGTCGGTTCGACCACTGCACTCATTAATGTATTTACCAATCTCTTTATCGGGATATCATTAGGTGCCAATGTGCTGGCTGCCAGATTTTATGCAGCGGGCAGAGAAAAAGAAATGTCAGAGACAGTGCACACAGCCATCGCTCTTGCGCTTGTCAGTGGGCTTATCATGGCAGTGGTGGGTGTTGTATTTGCAAAAGGAGCACTTATCTTAATGGATACCCCTGCAGATGTTATCGGACAGTCTGCTTTGTATATGCGCATTTATTTTGTAGGAATGCCATTTTTTATGCTGTATAACTACGGTGCAGCTATTTTGCGTGCGGTGGGAGATACAAAGCGGCCGCTTATTTTTCTGATCGTATCCGGTGTGATCAATGCATTGCTGAATCTGTTCCTTGTTATCGTGTGTGATATGGGTGTTGCAGGTGTTGCCATTGCAACTGTGATCTCCCAGATGATCTCCTGTATTCTGGTATTGCGCTGCCTGTATCAGACACAGGGAAGCTATCAGCTTCGGTTTTCAAAGCTGGCAATCAAAGGGGAGTATGTCGGACAAATCTTTCAGGTAGGTGTTCCTGCAGGTATCCAGAGTACGGTCATCAATTTTTCAAATGTGCTGCTGCAGTCGTCCGTTAACTCCTTCGGCTCTATAGCTATGGCGGGGTATACCGCGGCTAACAATATTTTTGGCTTTTTGTATGTCTCAGTCAATTCCATCACGCAGGCGTGTATGAGTTTTACCAGCCAGAATTATGGTGCAGGCAGGAAAAAACGTATGGATCGGGTTTTGCTGGAATGTATGCTGCTATCGGTTGTATCTGCGCTCATCTTAGGTAGCAGTGCCTACCTGTTCGGACCTGAGATCCTGCGGATCTATACAACAGATCCGGCGGTCATAGCCTGTGGTATGGAAATCATGTTATATACAACTGTGACTTATTTTCTGTGTGGTCTGATGGATCTGTTCCCGGGAGCACTTCGCGGTATGGGACATTCGGCAGTTCCGATGATCCTTTCCGTGATCGGAACGGTTGGTACGAGAATTGTCTGGATCTATGGGATCTTTCCGCAGCACAGATCATTAAAGATCCTGTTTATTTCTTATCCGGCCTCATGGATCATTACGATCGTCATGCAGGTGGTCTGTTACTATTTTGTAAGACGCAGTGTTTATGCAAAAATGCCGGATGAGATGCAAAGCATCTAAAAGACCGGAAGGAATGTTGGATGGCGGTAAAAATGCTATGCATACCGGATCGTGAAACAGGCAGCGGCAGTTGCAGAAAAGGTCATGTACGGCTTGGAGGAACTGAAGGACAGTGGCTATTTGACGGTTGTGATCGTAAAGATTGTGAAGAAAATGAGCAGATAGAAGGTCGGGCATTGCCCGGCCTTTTATAGATTAGTTACAAAATATCGCGAAATGTAAATTGTTTTGTGTATGGGGCGTGCTATATACTATTACGAGCAGGATAAACGAAGCGGAAATACCATGCAGAGGAACCATACGAGTAAGTTATAACAAAACAGGATGAGGAAAACTATGATTGCAGTGATCAGAGGAACCGGTTCTTATATTCCGCCGCGGGTGGTGGAAAATGAGGAACTAAAAAATTACATAGAAACAAATGATACATGGATCCGGGAACGGACAGGGATAGAAAGGCGTCATGTTGTGACGGATGATACGGTCGCTTCTATGGCTGTAGAAGCCGGAAAAGCAGCATTGGAAAATGCCGGAATACAGGCAGAATCGCTGGAACTGATCATCGTATCCACAACAAGTCCCACGCAGATGATCCCATGCAATGCCTGTCTGGTGCAAAAGGAGCTTGGTGCGGTAAAGGCGGCGTGCTTTGACCTGAATGCTGCCTGCAGTGGATTTATCACAGCTTACCAGACAGCCTGCGCCTATATAGAAAGCGGATTCTATCAGAAGATCCTTGTGATCGGCAGTGAAGCACTTTCCTGTATTACAGACTGGTCGGACCGCAGTACCTGTATTTTATTCGGAGACGGAGCAGGTGCGGTGGTGCTGACGGCGGAAGCAGGCGAAAAACAGGTATCTGTCTGTGGTGCAGATGGCAGGATGGGAGATGCATTGACACTATACAGCGGGTATTCTTCAAATCCGTTTGGCACGCAGGAGCCGATGCAGAGAGCAGCAGTGGATGACAGCGGAAAAAATGCATGTGTCAGAATGGACGGACAGGCGATTTTCCGGTTTGCCGTCCGTAAGGTGCCACAGCTCATAGAGGAGCTGCTACAGAAAAACAGCTTACAGAAGGAAGATATCAAATATTATATTCTGCATCAGGCAAATGAGCGCATTGTGGAAGCTGTTGCAAAAAGAACAGGACAACCGATCGAAAAATTCCCGATGAATGTACAGGAGTATGGAAATACTTCTTCTGCTTCTGTTCCGATTTTATTGGATGAGCTTTGTCGGGATGGTAGAGTAAAAGCCGGAGACAGGCTGGTGATCGCCGGATTCGGAGGCGGGCTGACCTGGGCAGCCAGTGTTGTGACATGGCGGTAGGAAGATGAAAAAGGAGAATAAAATGCAGACAGAAATAAATAACTTATTGGAAATAGAATATCCGATCATACAGGGCGGTATGGCATGGGTAGCAGAGCATCATCTGGCAGCAGCTGTATCAGAAGCCGGCGGATTTGGGCTGATCGGTGCAGCAAATGCACCGGCTGACTGGGTCAGAGAGCAGATTCGGAAAACAAAGGAATTAACGGATCGCCCGTTTGGCGTAAATGTCATGTTAATGAGTCCCTATGCGGACGAAGTTGCCCGGGTGATCGCAGAGGAAGGTGTAAAGGCTGTTACAACAGGAGCCGGCAATCCGGAAAAATATATGGAACTGTGGAAAGAACGGAATATCAAAGTGATTCCGGTTGTGGCATCGGTTGCACTGGCAAAACGTATGGAGCGTTGCGGGGCAGACGCAGTTGTGGCAGAGGGATGCGAATCCGGCGGACATATCGGAGAAAGTACGACAATGACATTAGTACCACAGGTTGTGGATGCGGTTGACATCCCGGTGATCGCCGCCGGAGGGATCGGTGATGGCAGAGGAATTGCAGCAGCATTTATGCTGGGGGCAAAGGGCGTACAGATGGGTACACGGTTTGTAGTCACAAATGAATGTCAGGTACATCCGGCTTATAAGGAACGCATCATCCGGGCAAAGGATATTGATACAAGAGTTACAGGAAGAAGTACGGGACACCCGATCCGGGCACTGCGGAATGATATGACAAAAGCCTATTTGCAAAAGGAACAGGAGGGAGCCTCTACAGAAGAGCTGGAGCTTCTGGCCTCCGGTGCACTCAGAAGAGCCGTGCAGGAAGGCGATATTCATAACGGCAGTCTGATGTCCGGTCAGATTGCAGGACTTATCAAAGAAGAAGTTAGCTGTAAACAACTAATTGATACGCTGGTAAGCCAGACAAAAGAAGCATTAAACAGGAGCAGGATGTATGAGTAAAATTGCATTTATCTATCCCGGACAGGGGGCACAGAAATGTGGCATGGGACGGGATTTTTATGAAAACAGTGAGCAGGCAGAAAGATACTTTGATGATGTCTGTGGGCAGCTTGATTTTGATCTGAAAAAAATCTGTTTTACAGAAAATGAAGAGATCAATCAGACGGAGTTTACACAGCCGGCGATGGTTGCAGTCTGTCTGATGATCACGCAGGAACTGCTTATGCGGGGAATCAGACCGGAAATGACTGCAGGACTCAGTCTTGGAGAATACGCGGCAATCGCTACAGCCGGGGCATTTTCCATGGAGGATGCAGTACTTCTTGTCAGAGAGCGCGGAAAGCTGATGCAGTACACCGTACCGGCGGGAATCGGCGGTATGAGTGCAGTGCTGGGCATGGAAGCAGAAAAGATAGAAGATGTGCTGCAGGACATTCCGGGAGCTATGATCGCAAATTACAACTGTCCGGGACAGATTGTTATCACAGGTGAGCTTACGGCACTTGAAAAGGCAGGTGCTGCATTGAAAGAAGCCGGTGCAAAGAGGGTATTGCCATTGAAAGTGAGTGGCCCGTTTCATTCTTCCCTGATGGAGCCGGCAGCTTCAAAGTTGAAACAGGAGCTTTTAAAAGTAACAATATCCGATCTGCAGATCCCTTACATTTCCAATGTGACAGCGCAGAAGGTAACGGATAAGCAGGAGATTGCCGGACTGCTTTGTGAGGGAATCCATTCTTCCGTGCACTGGGAGCAGAGTGTGAGATATATGATAAGGCAGGGAGTTGATACTTTTGTAGAGATCGGTCCGGGAAGAACACTGGCCGGCTTCATGAAGAAGATAGATCCGGCAGTAACTGTGAAAAATGTCGCCGTCTGGGAAGATGTGGAGAAAGTGGTAAATGAATTATGTTAACTGGAAAAGTGGCACTGGTAACAGGTGCATCCAGAGGAATCGGGTGTGCAATTGCTAAGAAGCTGGCAAGCATGGGAGCGCTTGTGATCGTGAATTATAATGGCTCAAAGGAAGCAGCGGAGACTGTTGCAGGGGAAATTTGTAAAGAAGGCGGCAGTGCTGTAACCTATGGCTGTGATGTGTCGGATGAAGCGGCCGCGACAGCTATGATCGCAGCAATTACAAAAGACTACGGCGGAATAGACATTCTTGTCAATAATGCAGGGATCACAAGGGATAACCTAATGCTCCGTATGACAGATGCGGAATTTGATGCGGTGCTTGCAACTAACCTGAAAGGTGCATTTCATACAATGCGTGCTGCAGCAAAGACAATGCTGAAAAAGCGCTATGGCAGGATTATCAACATTGCGTCTGTATCGGGAATTACCGGAAATGCAGGACAGGCAAATTATGCTGCTGCGAAGGCAGGGATGATCGGTATGACAAAATCTGCCGCGAGAGAACTCGCCGGCCGTGGAATTACAGTAAATGCAGTTGCACCGGGATTCATTGAAACCGATATGACAAGGAAGCTTCCCGAAGAAATCAGGGAAGGTGCATGTAAGCAGATCCCGCTTGGGCGGTTCGGACAGCCTGAGGATGTGGCAAAGGCAGTGGCATTTCTAGCTGCGGAAGGATCGTATCTGACAGGACAGGTGCTTGCTGTTGACGGTGGCATGGTAATGTAGAATGGAGACAGAGAATGAAAAGAAGAGTTGTTATTACAGGAATGGGGGCAGTTACCCCGACCGGAAACAATGTGGATACATTTTGGAACAGCTGTAAGGAAGGAAAAGTCGGCATTGACCGGATCACAAAGTTTGATACATCGGATTTTAAGGTAAAGCTTGCAGCAGAGGTAAAGGATTTCAGAGCTGCTGACCATATGGATCCGAAGGCGGCAAGACGTATGGAGCCTTTTGCACAGTATGCTGTGGCGGCTTCGGGAGAAGCGATGGAGGATGCAGGGATCAATATGGAAGCGGAAGACCCTTACCGCGTGGGAGTGATCATTGGCTCCGGTATCGGAAGTCTGGAGACAGTGGAGGCTACTTATGATAAAGTGCTGGAACATAAGGTAAACAGGGTAAATCCGCTGACGATTCCTAAGATGATCTCTAACATGGCTGCAGGTAATGTTTCCATTCAGTTCGGACTTAAGGGAAAGTGTGAAAATGTCGTAACAGCCTGTGCAACGGGCACAAATTGTATCGGTGATGCCATGCGCACGATCCAGTACGGAGAAGCGGATATCATGCTGGCCGGTGGAACAGAAAGCTGTATCTGCCCTACGGGGGTTGCAGGTTTTCAGCAGCTGACAGCACTTTCGACGGAAACAGACAGGATGCGGGCTTCCATTCCTTTTGACAAGGACAGAAACGGTTTTGTCATGGGAGAAGGGGCAGGTATTTTGGTACTGGAAGAGCTTTCCCACGCACAAAAGCGCGGCGCACATATTTATGCAGAGCTTGTGGGATATGGAGCAACAGCGGATGCATATCATATTACATCTCCGTGTGAGGATGGAAGCGGCGCGGCAAAGGCAATGGAGATCGCCATGCGGGAAGCGGGCATAGAGCCGGCGCAGATTGACTATATCAATGCACACGGTACAAGTACACATCATAATGATCTGTTTGAAACAAGAGCGATCAGGCTTGCATTTGGTGCACACGCAGAAAATGTGCAGATCAATTCAACAAAATCCATGATCGGACATCTTCTTGGGGCAGCAGGCGGCGTGGAAGCTATTGTCTGTGTGAAGTCTATTCAGGATGGATTTGTGCACCGGACAGCAGGTACAAAAGAAACAGATCCGGAATGTGATCTGCATTATACAATCGGCGGACCTGTGGAGAAAAAGATCACTTATGCAATGAGCGATTCTCTGGGATTTGGCGGGCATAACGCGGTGCTTGTTTTTAAAGCATATGATGCCTGACGATTATGGAAGGACGGCACAGAGTGATCATAGATCAGAAAAGGTGAAAGGCAAAGCTATGGAATTTGAAAATATGATAAAGCTGATCCAGACAGTGTCGGCATCGGAACTGGACAGCTTCCGTTATGAAGAAAACGGTATCAGGATAAAGTGCGGGAAAAAATCGGGAAAAACGGTTATGGTACATGACTCCGCAGAAAACAGTGCGTATTGTGGTGGCATGAATGCAGGCGGAGATGTCCAGAGTAAAGATTGTACAGACATTGCCTCACCACTGGTAGGCGTGTTTTATGAAGCACCGGCTGAAGGAGAAGACCCATTTGTGCAGGTCGGAGATCGCGTAAAAAAAGGACAGGTGCTTGGTATTATTGAAGCAATGAAGCTGATGAATGAAATTGAAAGTGATGCTGATGGCATCGTCCGGGAGATCAGGGTACACAATACGGACACAGTGGAATACGGACAGATATTATTTGTGATCGAAAAAGAAACGATAGGAGAGGCAGCATCATGAAATCTTTGCATATCAATGAAATAAAAGAGATCCTGCCACACAGACACCCATTTCTTCTGCTGGATAGAATTGAGGACTATGAACCGGGACAATATGCGATCGGTTATAAATGTGTGACTTACAGGGAAGATTTTTTTGCGGGGCATTTTCCGCAGGAACCGGTTATGCCGGGGGTACTCATCATAGAAGCCCTGGCACAGACAGGAGCCGTCGCTATTTTATCACAGCCTGAAAATAAAGGGAAGATCGCCTTCTTCGGTGGAATTGAGAAATGCAGATTCCGTGGAAAAGTAGTACCGGGAGATATGCTCAGGCTGGAAACGAAGATTATAAAACAAAAGGGACCGGTTGGTATCGGAGAAGCAACAGCGAGTGTTGACGGAAAAGTAGTTGCCAGCGGACAACTGACATTTATGATAGGGTAAATAAAAATGATAAGAAAGTTACTTGTGGCAAATCGCGGAGAGATCGCCGTGCGGATCATCAGAGCCTGTCGCGAAATGGGAATCGAGACGGTGGCAATTTATTCGGAGGCAGACAGGGAAGCGTTACATGCAAAGCTGGCAGATGAGGCTGTATGTATCGGACCTGCTGCACTTTCTGAAAGCTATTTATCGATGGAGAGGATCATCAGTGCAACTATTGTGACCGGTGCACAGGCAATTCATCCGGGATTTGGGTTTTTATCGGAAAATGCAAAGTTTGCAGCATTGTGTGAAAAGTGCAATATTATTTTTGTCGGTCCTAAGGCAGAAACGATTGAAAGGCTGGGGAATAAACAGCTTGCACGGGAAACGATGCAGAAAGCGGGAGTTCCGGTTATACCGGGCAGCGACAGAGCGGTTTTTGATTATCGGGACGGACTGCAGGAAGCGGAAAAAATCGGTTATCCCATTATGATCAAGGCAGCACTCGGAGGTGGTGGAAAGGGAATGCGTCTTTCCGGATCCAAAGAGGATTTTGAAAAGAATTTCCGGATCGCACAGGCAGAAGCAAAACAGTGCTTCGGTGATGATGCCATGTATCTGGAACATTATATCAAAGGTCCCCGCCATGTGGAATTTCAGATTCTGGCAGATTCCCACGGTAATGTGGTACATCTTGGGGAACGGGATTGTTCTATCCAGAGAAAACACCAGAAGCTGATCGAGGAAGCGCCGTGCAGCGTATTATCATCCAGACAGCGGATGGAGATGGGACAGACAGCGGTACGTGCGGCAAAGGCAGCAGGATATATAAATGCAGGCACGATAGAGTTTCTGTTAGAGCCTTCCGGTACTTTTTATTTTATGGAAATGAATACAAGAATACAGGTAGAACATCCGATCACGGAGTGGATCACAGGAATTGATCTGATCAAAGAGCAGATCAGAATAGCTGCGGGGGAAAAACTGACTTTTTCCCAAAAAGATATCAGAATTAACGGACATGCGATCGAGGTGCGGATCAATGCGGAAAAACCGGAAGAAGATTTCAGACCGTGTCCCGGAACGATCACGGGTTTACATCTGCCCGGTGGAAAAGGAATCAGAATCGATTCCGCAATATACAGCGGATATAAGATCCCACCATTTTATGATTCCATGATCGCAAAGATCAGCGTCTGGGCAAAAACAAGAGAAGAAGCAATCCGGAAAGCGCAGAGTGCTTTAGGTGAAGTCATCATAGAAGGCGTTGATACTAATGTGGATTATCAATACGGCATTTTGGAAGAACCTGACTATCGGGACGGAAATGTGGATATCAACTATATAGAAAACCATTTTTGAATTTGGAGAGAAGCGTTGACCGATGAATTTAGATCATGTATTTAAAAAAACAACAAAGGGATTATATCATACAGGCATAAATCCGTCTGTTCCGGATGATCTACTTTGTAAGTGTAAAAAATGCGGTGGTATCGTGCTGATAGACGATGTCAGAAGCGGCGGATATATCTGCCCGAAATGTGGCGGTTATTTCAGAATGAGTGCATATGAACGTATTAAAAGAGTTGCGGATGAAGGTACCTTTCTGGAATGGGACAGAAATCTTGTCGGAACGGATCCGCTGCAGTTTGAGGGGTATGAAGCAAAGCTCGCAGCGACAAGGCTGCGAACGCACATGAAAGAGGCAGTTATCACAGGCCGCTGCAGGATCGGTGGCAGACAGACAGTTCTTTGTGTTATGGATGGCAGATTCTTTATGGCAAGCATGGGAGAAGCCGTCGGAGAAAAAATTACAAGAGCGGTAGAACGTGCCACGAAGTTAAAATTACCTGTTATTATATTTGCATGCTCAGGCGGTGCAAGAATGCAGGAGGGGATACTATCCCTGATGCAGATGGCAAAAACGAGTGCTGCCATTAAAAGACACAGTGAGGCAGGACTGCTCTACATAAGTGTGCTGACGGATCCGACAACAGGCGGCGTAATGGCAAGCTTTGCGATGCTTGGGGACATCATACTGGCTGAGCCCGGAGCACTTGCCGGATTTGCCGGACAGCGTGTGATCGAGCAGACGATCCATCAGAAGCTGCCAAAAGGATTCCAGCGAGCGGAGTTTCTACAGGAACATGGTTTTGTGGACAGGATTGTAAAAAGAGAAGAAATGAGGCAGGTGCTTTCTGATCTTCTGATGCTGCACCATGCAGGAGAAGAAAACGTATCGGAGAATATTTCCGGATTACAGGATAAAATCAATAAGTTAGCGTGCGACAACTCGGATAAAGGCAGGAGAGAACAGCTTCAGTCGGGGAAAGCAGGGGCAGATCAGAAAAAAGAACCGTCATGTAATGCAAAGAAACTGACATGTGAAAAAACTGCCTGGGATCGTGTCCGGCTTGCAAGAGAGCAGGGGCGCAGTATCAGCTCGGATTATATCAGAGAGTTATTTCCGCTTTTTTATGAATTACATGGAGACAGGGCGGGAACGGATGATCCGGCTGTCATTGCGGGAATTACCATGTTTGAAAATATGCCTGTGACAATCATAGCACAGGAAAAGGGGAAAAATACGAAAGAACAGGTTGCACATAATTTCGGCATGTGCCAGCCGGGTGGTTATCGTAAGGTAAAAAGATTACTGGCAGAGGCGGAAAAATTTAAGAGACCGGTGATCTGCTTTGTGGACACACCGGGGGCTTACTGCGGTATTGAAGCGGAAGAACAGGGACAGGGAGAGGCAATTGCGACATCCATTTCGGATATGTCAGCACTTTCTGTACCGGTTTTATCCATTATCATCGGAGAAGGAGGAAGCGGCGGCGCACTTGCACTTGCAACAGCCAATGAGGTCTGGATGCTGGAAAATGCAATGTATTCCATTCTTTCACCGGAAGGGTTTGCCAGTATTTTATGGAAAGACAGCCACAGAGCAAAAGAAGCGGCTGCATGTATGAAACTGACGGCAGAGGATCTGCTTGGGCTGGGAGTCATTGAAAAAGTATTTGCGGAAGAAGAGAAATTGCCTGAAGGGCTGCCCAAACTGACGGCAGAGCTTTCCAAAGAAATAGGCTTCTTTTTGCAAAAGTATGAAGGAATAAATCCTGAACAGGTAAAAGAAATGCGGTATGAACGGTTTCGGAAAATAGGAAATTTACAGCTGTAAATATACGAGAAAGCGAGATATAATAGGTGTAGGAGAAAATACTTTAAAGGAAGAATACTACATGGCAGATCTGTTTACAAAAGAATATAATACGCGTACAAGGTTTACCCGCATGTGTATCGGGGAAGCCTTGTTTGTGTTGCTGGATCAGAAGGAATACGGGCAGATCCGTATTTCAGATATTGTAAAGCGTGCAGGCGTTTCCAGAATGACATTTTATCATTATTATGATACAAAAGAGGAGGCCGTTCAGGACTATTTCCATGAAATTGTAAAAGAATATGTCTGGGAAGTGGAGAGAAGTAAAGGAAAACTGGGGCATTTTCATGACAGAAGCAGCATTATGTATGCACTCAGCTTTTTTGATCAATACGCTGATTTCATTTTGAAAATTGTGCATGCGGGGCTGTATTCCATTGTAATAGATGCAATGAACACTTATCTGATCGAGAAGATCAGGCCGGTTTATCATATTCCGGATTATGAATTATATTTTTACGGCGGTGCACTTTTAAATGTGTTCATTCAGTGGGAAGAGAGCGGCAAGAAAGAAACCGCTGCACAAATCGCACAGACAATTTCCGCAGGAATTCGGACACATACACATTCATAATTGAAAGGATGACGAGATATGATAAAGGAAGATTTGATCGTTAAGATGACAGAGTTTAATGCCGGTGATCCAAAGAGGATCCAGCATTTTCTAAAAGTATATGAATTTGCACATGTAATAGGTATCAGGGAAGGACTGGATCCGGAGACGTTACATATTCTGGAAATGGCAGCTATCCTGCACGATATCGGAATTCGTCCTTCGGAAGAAAAATACGGCAGATGCGACGGAAAGATGCAGGAGCAGGAAGGTCCTGCCTACGCAAAGGAAATACTTGCACAGTTCCCGGAGGTAACTGCGGCTGAGACTGACAGAATCTGCTACCTGATCGCACATCACCATACATATGAGAATGTGGACGGACTGGATTACAGAATTTTACTGGAAGCGGATTTCCTCGTAAATGCACTGGAAGATGATCTGCCCAAGGAGGCAATCAGAAAATGCAGGGAGAATGTATTCGAAACAGAGACAGGGGTATATCTGCTGAATACGATGTTTGGGGTGTGATTAGAAGCGATGCAATCCGGCTAAAGTATATTTATTTATATAAATCAAAAGCATACAAACGAAATGATACAGCAACGATAGAGGTAG
>ERZ506887.22-NODE-22-length-101875-cov-10.159428_pt1 | contig 101875 bp, 80 predicted proteins | sample MGYA00512905_ERZ506887 | MGnify/ENA metagenome assembly ERZ506887 | reverse complement strand
AATGACAACAGAAGAATTATATGACAAACTAAAATTAATTCAAAAAATGAAATGCGAAACGCAGAATTTGGAATTGAAATCAGCGGAGCAAGGATGTCCGAAACGATTATATGATTCTTTGTCAAGTTTTTCTAATCAGGATGATGGTGGCATTATTGTTTTTGGAATTGATGAGAAACAAGATTATAAAGAAGTTGGTGTTTATGATGCTCAGGACATTCAAAAGAAAATTAACGAGCAATGCTTGCAGATGAATCCGGTTGTACGGCCGCTTATTACAGTTGTGGAGAAGGAAAATAAAAAATTTGTTTCTGCTGAAATTCCCGGAATAGATTTGGCAGACAGACCTTGCTATTATCAAGGACGTGGAAGGTTGAAGGGGTCCTATACCCGTATTGGGGATAGTGATGAACCGATGACAGAATACGAAATATATAGTTATGAAGCATATAGAAGAAAATATCAAGACGATATCCGTGAGGTTCCGAGAGTAACATTAATGTCATTGGATCAGGAAGAACTGAATCGTTATGTTGAACTGTTAAAGAGAGGAAAACAAAGATTAGCAACACTTGATAATGAAAGTATTTATGAACTTATGAGCATAAAGCGAGGAGAGAAAGTAACGCTTAGTGCGACTTTGCTTTTTAGTCCATATCCACAGGCATATTTTCCACAATTGTGTATTACGGCAATTGTAATTCCTGGGAGAACAATAGGAAGTCTTGGCGACATGGGGGAAAGATTCTCGGATAATCAGAGAATAGAAGGAACAATTCCGGAAATGTTGGATGAGGCATTATTATTTGTGAAACGCAATATGCGGACAAAGACAATTATAAGTCCGACAACCGGACGAAGAACTGACAGAACAGACTATCCAATAACAGCGGTTAGAGAAGCTATTATAAATGCATTAGTACATCGTGATTATAGTATTCATACAGAAGGAATGCCGATTCAACTTATAATGTTTGAAGACAGGATTGAAATACATAATCCAGGTGGATTATATGGAAGAATCACTATTGACCAATTAGGAAAAATTCAACCGGATACAAGAAATCCGGTACTTGCATCGGCACTTGAAACATTGGGAATAACAGAAAACAGGTATTCGGGAATTCCAACAATCCGGATGGAAATGGAGAAATATAACTTAAGACAGCCAGAATTCTTGGATGAAAGAGGAAGTTTTATTGTAAAACTATATAAAGAATCAAAGAATGATTATGAAGATATGTCAAATGATGAAGAAACAAATAATTTAATAGTATTTTGTAAAACACCGCGTACAAGAAAGGAAATTTGTGATTATCTGGGGTTAAATTCTGTTACTTATGCTATACAGACGTATGTAAATCCATTAGTAGAAGCTGGCGTAATTAAGTTGAGTATTCCAGATAAGCCAAAGAGTCCAAAACAGTTATATTATAGCGTAGAAAGAGAAGAATGAGAGAGGAACAAGGATGAACATACAAATATTCGGAACCAAGAAAAGCTTCGACAGCAAAAAAGCTGAACGATTTTTCAAAGAGCGCGGAATTAAGTACCAGTTCGTAGATATGAAAGAAAAAGGTCTGAGTAAAGGTGAATTCAATTCGGTATGCCAGGCTGTCGGAGGATATGAAAAACTGATCGATCAGGAGTGCAAGGATAAAGATCTGCTTGCACTGATCACTTATCTAGCAGAGGAAGATAAAGCAGAGAAAATTTTGGAAAATCAAAAAGTAATCAAGACACCGATTGTTCGTAATGGAAAGCAGGCAACGGTAGGATATCAGCCGGATGTGTGGAAGAATTGGAAATAGATGCATATGGAGAGTGCGAGAAGATGACATATTACAACCGAGAAGACCAATTCCTGCGACAACGCCTGCAGAAAGAAATCCCGATTTTACGGGCATTAATACAAAATCTATATGAAGAACTGGACAGAAAACTCCATTTGAATGGTGCAAAAGTGCCGATAACATTTGGATATGACACGGACACACTGGGATCTTACACCAGACGAAGTGCACATGAAAAAGAGCATTTTCATTTTTCGCTGTTGTTTATTGCATATGGTGTGAAGAATCCGCTGTCCAAAGAGGATCGCATAGATTTATTCAAACACGAATACGCCCATTACATGCAGTACAATATGCAGATTCCCGAAAAGTATAAATGGCAGGCAGGAACGCACGGAAGTGCGTGGAAATACTGTTGTTCTCTAATCGGAGCGGCGCCGACGCCGTATTATAAGGCGGGCGAAGCGCTTATGAATCATGACTACGATAAGGTATTAAAGAACAGGATTCATGATAAGTCCGTGCCGGTCCGGGATACTTATCAGCAACTGAAGACTGCACAGAAGAAAAAGGATGAAGTGGTACAGTATAAGCTTGGCGACGCAGTGACACATCCGAAATTCGGACATGGAATTGTGGAGAAGATTAATCAGAGATCTGGCGGGGTGCATTTACATATCCGGTTTGATGGGGAAGTGAAGTGTATCGATCAGAAATGGCTGTCGCGGAAGAAGTATACGTAAAGAGATATGTGCAAAGAGTATATGTGAAAAGATTCAGTAAAAACAAATAAGCAAGGTAGAGAAGTATCTGAAGAGAATAAACGTACACGAAGAACGTTAGAAGATGAGATGACATTTTTCGTGTGCGTAAATTTGTATATTGACATACTATCAAAGTGATACTATCATAAAGATAATAATATAGGACGAAAAAAGAAAGAGGTAGTAATCATGCGGAAAAAATCAGAAATGCAAAAGGCTAACGAAGAATTTGTAAAGACTTACGATGATTCAAAATATCCAAAACCATCCGTGACTGCAGACATTGTCATTTTCGGAATGTTTGACAAAGAAGAAGATAATTATAGAAAAATAGCGGAGAAAGAGTTAAAGGTACTTTTAATCCAGAGAGGTGCGGCACCATATGAAGGCTGTTATGCCCTTCCCGGTGGATTCGTTGGTCCGAAGGAAACCATCGGCGAAGCCGCAGAACGTGAATTAAAAGAAGAGACAAACTGCAACTGTGATTTTCTGGAACAGTTCGGTACCTACAGCAATCCAAACCGTGATCCGAGAAGATGGGTGATCAGCAATGGATACATGGCACTTGTCAATGCCGGACAGGAAATGATCCAGGCAGGAGATGATGCTTCGGATGCGAAGTGGTTTGATGTGTCATTTCAGGAAGAAGATGGTGTATGGAGTCTGTGCCTGACACATGGGGATGAGAAGCTTCATGCAAGATTAGAAGAGACAACTTCGAAGTGGGATGTAAAGAAGAAATTCAAGACGATAGAAAGCGATGACCTTGCATTTGACCACGAGCTGATTCTTGCAGATGCAATCGTACAGCTTCGCAAGTGGATTACGGAGACGCATATAGCGTTCCGGCTTTTACCGGAGAAGTTTACACTGAGAGAATTGCAACAGATTCATGAGACGGTGCTGGATACGAAGCTTCTGGTTCCGGCGTTTCGAAGAAAAGTGGCTGATCTGGTAGAAGATACCGGGGAGATGACGGGGGATGCCGGGCATCGGCCGGCGAAGTTGTATCGGGAGAAAAGATAAACTTTAGTAAGAAGAAAGGGCTGTACATACTAATGATGAAATTTTTATTCTTGATACTTTTCATAATTTGGGAAAAAAGAACATTTAGAGCAATTGTGGCATTGCCGGCAGGCATTGTTACAGCTGGGTATATGGAAGAGATTAATAAAGATGAATCTTTGTAATTTAGGAGAATTGCAGATGAAAAATAAAGAGAAAAAGCAAATGCTTACAACGGAGCTAACAAAAGAAAAGAGCGGCAGGAGTGCCGGGATGATTCAGGATATGTCAATAAACGGAATCAAACTACAGGTGTTTCAGAACGGAACCGGCGGCCCGGTCATCTTCTGGGGCATGTATCCACATCAGCCGAACGAAGTAGAACATCTGTGGGAATCTCTACTGGAACTTGTACCGGAACAAAATTTCCTGCTCGTTGCATTTCAGGTGGAGAACTGGAACCGGGACTTTTCACCGTGGGAAGCATCGGCTGTATTCGGAAAGGAAGGCTTCGCCGGACAAGGTCTGAAGACGCTGAGATGGCTGACAGAGGAATGTGTGCCACATATTGACCGGACTTTTGGTGTGAAAGACAGGGAACATTGGCTGATGGGTTATTCGCTTGCCGGATTATTCGCGCTATGGGCAGCTTATGAAAGTGACGTGTTTTCTGGAATTGTATGCTGTTCGGGTTCGTTGTGGTTCCCGGACTGGGACCATTATGTGAGGAATCATGTGATTCAGAGTAAATGTAGCGTGTATCTGAGTCTTGGCGGGAAAGAAGAGAAGACGAAGAACAAAGTAATGGCAGCGGTCGGTGACAGGACCAGGGCGCAGGAAAGGCTGTTACAGGAGGACTCGATGGTGGAATCCGTGGTTTTAGAGTGGAATGCGGGAGGGCATTTTGCAGATGCGGGGAAAAGGCTGGCTAAGGGCGTGAAATGGATGTTTGGAGTGAAAAGTGGCTTATAATATAAGTTGAGGGTGTTAAGGTTTCATGGTATCATAATCAGTATAGAAGTAGATTAGAAGGTGTAATATATGGGAAGATTTGTGAATCCGGATAACAGTGCATTTCAAGTAGCACTGAATTCAAAAATCTATATAGATAAAACGGGCTTAATTGCCTGCATGAATGATGTACTGGACTCAACAGACGGATATATTTGCAATAGTCGTCCACGCCGGTTTGGAAAATCATATGCGGCGAATATGCTTGCAGCATACTATAGCAAAGGTGCAGATTCGGAAGAGATGTTTTTTGATCTTGAGATAGGAAAAACAGAAGATTTTAAGAAGCATCTTAATAAATATGATGTGATCCATATAGATGTACAATGGTTTCTGACCAATTGTGAAGAAGCAGAAAATGTTGTAGCATATATTACCAGCATAGTATTGGATGAATTGAGGGAAATTTATCCGGAAATTTTGTCTGAGGATGTAAGATCTTTGCCGGATGGGCTTTCACGGGTTAAGGATAAGACAGGACAGAAATTTATTATTATCATTGATGAATGGGATGTGCTTATCCGGGATGAGTCGGCAAATAAGAAAGTACAGGATGAATATATCCGTTTCCTGAGAAGTATGTTCAAGGGAACGGAACCGACAAAATATATTCAGTTAGCGTATCTTACAGGTATTTTGCCGATAAAGAAAGAAAAAACGCAGTCTGCATTAAATAATTTTGATGAGTTTACAATGCTTGATGCAGGAGTGATGGCGCCATATATTGGATTTACAGAAGCTGAAGTGAAGGATCTTTGCGAAAGATATCACAGAGATTTTGAGAAAGTAAAATATTGGTATTATGGTTATTTGCTGGAGGACTATCAGGTATATAATCCTAAAGCAGTAGTAAGTGTTTGTGCGCGGGGCAGGTTTAGAAGTTACTGGTCTGAGACTGCTTCTTATGAAGCAATTGTTCCTTTTATCAATATGAATTATGATGGTTTGAAAAACGCTATAATTGAAATACTTTCCGGTGCTTCGATTAAAGTAAATACAGCCGCTTTCAAAAATGATACGGTGAATATACAAAGCAAAGATGATGTACTTACGTATTTGATCCATCTTGGTTATCTGGGATATAACCAGAACAGAAGAACTGCATTTGTTCCAAATGAAGAAATCCGGCAAGAGCTGACTACGGCGGTTGAGAGTAGAAAATGGAATGAGATGATTACTTTTCAGCAGGAATCAGAACATTTACTGGAGGCTACGCTGGACATGGATGAAGAAGCAGTTGAAGAGGGAATTGAGAAAATCCATACAGAGTATGTTTCGAATATTCAGTATAATAATGAGAATTCTTTGAGCAGTGTACTTGCAATTGCATATCTGAGTTCAATGGAATATTATTTTAAACCAGTTCGTGAACTGCCAACGGGACGTGGTTTTGCGGATTTTGTTTATATTCCAAAACCGGAATACAGGTCTGATTATCCGGCTCTTATTGTAGAATTGAAATGGAATCAGAAGGCTCAGACAGCATTGCAGCAGATTAAGGAAAAGCAATATACGGATTCAGTTCTGGATTATACCGGAGACATTTTGCTGGTTGGGATAAACTATGACAAGAAGACAAAAGAACATCAGTGTCTGATTGAAAAGTATGAGAAATTATAAAAGTATTGATAAAAAGGAAACCATTTTCTATTGAGAGGTGACAGACAATATGGAACTAAAGGAGAAAACTCCACATACGATATTAAATGAAATAATTGAAGCGGCAAAAGAATGCGGACAGGTTATGCTTCAGGCGGACAGGGGAAATTTTGGCATTAAGGATAAGGCTGGAAAAGCAAATTTTGTTACGAAGTATGATTGCAAAATTCAGAAAATGCTGGAGAAAAAGTTGTCTGAGATTCTTCCGGAAGCGGAGTTTTTGGGGGAAGAAGAGGATTGCCAGATTAACAGAAATGCAGAATACATTTTTGTGGTGGATCCGATTGATGGAACTACCAATTTTATTAAAGATTATCATATGAGCTGCGTATCTATTGGATTGATTCGAAATGGAAAGAGATATCTGGGAGTCGTGCATAATCCGTATCTTAATGAAACTTTCTATGCGATTTCCGGTGAGGGTGCATATATGAATGGAAATGCGATTCATGTATCGAAGGATGATCTGGCAAACAGCATTGTTTTGTTTGGTTCATCACCGTATAATACGGAGCTTGCGAAGGCATCCTTTGAATTAGCTTACGAATATTTTCAAAAATGCCTTGATATCCGACGAAGCGGATCTGCGGCACTTGATTTATGTGCCATAGCATCAGGAAGAGCGGAAATTTATTTCGAGCTTATTTTATCTCCATGGGACTTTGCGGCAGGTGCACTTATTGTTGAAGAAGCAGGCGGAATTGTGACGACTGTTGAAGGAGAAGAACTTCCATGCCTGGAAAAGAGTTCGATTCTTGCAAGAAATAAGCAGTAGTTCTGAAATCTGGAGGTGCACGATGAAAAAGTTAACAACAGGGAAAATATGGCAGTTTGCAGCCGGACAGTTTGGATGGGCGATGTTGTCCGGGATTATTTCTAACTGGCTTGTATATTTTTATCAGCCGGATAAGACAGCTATCAGTCAGGGACAGACAGTGTTTATTCCACAGGGGCTGGTGGTCTTCGGCATATTTACTATTATTGGCGGAATTACAGCTTTCGGAAGAATTTTTGATGCTTTTACAGATCCAATGATCGCATCTTTATCTGACAGATGCACGTCAAAGAATGGGCGAAGAATTCCATTTCTGAAATGGGCATCTTTACCGCTGGCGCTTTCTACAGTACTGGTTTTCTGGTCACCGGTTAATAAAAACAGCTGGATCAATGGAGTGTTTTTGCTGATTATGATTCTGGCGTACTATCTTTCCATTACTGCGTACTGTACACCATATAATGCGCTGATTCCGGAACTTGGACATACCCAGCAGGAAAGACTTAATATTTCCACAGTCATTTCCTTTACATTTATTGCCGGAACTGCAGTGGCGTATCTGGCACCTACGATATGGGGGATGTTTATTCCTGCTTTTGGCAGAGTTGGTGCTATCCGTATGACCTTTACTTTGATGGCGGCTATAGCGTTTATCTGTATGCTTGTGCCGGTATTTTGTATCCGTGAAAAAGACTATGTAGATACGGTTTCTGCAAAAGAGTCAGCTTTTGGATCTCTTGCAGCTACTTTTAAGAATGGAGAATTTCGCAAGTTTGTGGCATCTGATATTTTCTACTGGATTGCACTTACCATGTTTCAGACAGGTCTTCCATTTTTTGTCACCAGTCTTTTGAAACTTCCGGAAACAATGACAACTTTGTATTTTGTGGGAATGACAGCGTTGTCTCTTGTATTTTATATTCCGGTAAATAAGCTTACTCCTAAACTTGGAAAGAAAAAGATGATCTTGTTTGCATTTGCAGTATTTAGCCTTGCTTATTTTTATACCGGATTTATGGGAAAAATGAGTTTTATTCCGGCATCGGTGCAGGGACTGATCCTGACAGTCGTGGCGGCCCTTCCTATGGCGATTTTCGGAATTCTTCCGCAGGCTGTTGTGGCAGATATTTCGCAGAGCGACTCGATTACATCAGGAAGCAATCGTGAAGGAATGTTTTATGCGGCGAGAACATTTGCGTTTAAACTTGGGCAGAGTATTTCTATGTTGATATTTACAGCAGTCTCGACGATAGGGGCAGCAGAGGGAACTGGTTATAGAGTTGCTGCTTTTGGGGCAGCAGTATTCTGTTGTATAGGCGGAATTATACTGGTATTTTATAATGAGAAAAAGATTAATGGGATTATTAACAGGCACCAGTGAAGATTATAATACAGGTATGTATTGAATGGTGAAAAGCAGATAGCAACAGAATTATGAAAAAGTAACAGGAGTATATACAATGGAAATAATACATGAGAATGAATATGTGTATAAAATGAATGATGAAATAGAGCCATATCTTGCAACGCACCGTCAGGAGGGATACATTCCTGGTGCAGAGGATCATCTGCACCGAAAAGACACGGGGATAGTGGGGAAAATTCATGTACAGCGTTACCTGGCAGAGAAGCCGAAAGGCGTTATTATAATTAGTCATGGCTTTACAGAAGCAGCGCCGAAATATGATGAGATGATTTATTATTTTCTGAAGGCTGGATATCATGTGTATATGCCGGAACATATGGGACATGGACAAAGTTATCGTCTGACAGCAGATTCATCTCTTGTACATATAGATACCTGGAAGCGATATGTGAGAGATTTTTTGAAAATATGCCATGTAATTAAAAAAACATATCCTGAACTGCCGTTAGTTCTTTTTGCGCATTCTATGGGTGGGGCGATTGGCACAATTGCAGCTGCATGGGAGCCACAACTGTTTCAGAAGATTATATTGAATTCTCCTATGCTCCGCCCGCTTACCGGAAATGTTCCCTGGCCATTGGTGATTGCTATTGCACAGACGAAGTGCCTTTTGGGAAGGGAGGAAGACTATGTGGCTGGTCAGAAGCCTTATGATGGTGGTGAGACTTTCGAAACCAGTGGATGTACTTCCAGACCGAGATTCGAAAAATATAATGAGCTGTGTAAAGAGAATAAAAAATTCCAGGTTAGTGCAGCTTCTTATGGGTGGCTTCTGGCGTCTGTAAAAATGAGTTGGTACATAAAATATTGTGGATGGAAGAAACTGACAGCACCTGTGTTGCTATTTCAGGCAGAAAGAGATGATTTTGTATCTGTAAACGCATTGAGAAAATTTGCAGAGAAAATCAATCACAGAGGAATTACTTCCTGCGAATATGTTTACCTGCCGGGAACCAGACATGAGACCTACCGCAGCGATGACAGGACGATGGAAATGTATTTAGATAAGATTATGAAGTTTATGGATTCAGGCATGGTATCTGACAGTTGTACGTGATTCGTATCTTAATGAAATTTTCTATGCGATTCATGTATCGGAGGATAATCAAATAATGGAAATGGTTTTCTGTTATCAGCATCTCTACTAAGAGAACTGATAACAGGAAACCATTTTTATTATTTGGCTGAGTTTTTATTTAACAGCCGGAAACAGATTACAAAAAAGATAATTCCATATACAGTTGTGATAGGTGTCGCCATTCCAACATAAGTCAGAGATGTTTCCGGTAATCTCGACATAATGATAGATACCGGAATTCGGATGCAGAATGCGGAAGTGATTCCCTGGATCATAACAGGAATACTTTTTCCACAGCCATTAAAATATCCGATACTGCTGAAAAGTACACAAGTCAGTATACAGTCGGCAGAGAAACCTTTCAGGTAAGCGGCACTCTGCGCGATTACCTCGGAATCATTGGTAAAGAAAGAGGATAATACTCCGCCTCCGAAGAATCCTACCATAAAGATGATGATTCCAACAGAACATCCGGTAATGATTGCAGTGTAAAAACCCTTCCATGCCCGGCTTTTCTTTCCGGCACCGATATTCTGCGCAACAAATGCTGATACACTCTGCATGATAGAGGACGGAACCAGCATAATAAAGGAAACGATTTTCTGTGCAATTCCATATCCGGCAGATGGCATCAGACCCATCTGATTGATAACAGAATTTACGACAAGAAATGAAATCTGAACCGTTGTCTCCTGAAGTGCAATCGGCACACCTACGTTCAATATTTTCCCTAACTCTTCCTTATAAATCCGACATTGTTCTCTGGAAAATTCTATAGGCATATCCTGCTTTCTTAATACAACGACAGAACAGACGACAGAGACAAACTGTGCAAATACAGTGGCAATGGCGGCACCTGCAACATCCATGTGAAATACTCCAACCAGAAGCAAATCTCCCAGAATATTTATGACACAGGCAATTCCTACGAATAGAAGTGGAAGGTTTGCATTTCCCACACCTCGCAGCACACCGCTGATTACATTGTATGCAATGATAATAACGATACCGGCAGAACAGATTCTGATATAAAGAATTGTTTTGTCAAAGGATTCAGCCGGTGCCTGTAAAAGATGCGCAATTCCTCCGGCGGCAAATTCCAGTACAAATGTCATGATGACAGCAATGATCAGAAAAAGAATGATCGTAGTTCCGACCGCATTTCCTGCTTCTTTTGGTTTTTGTTCTCCGATGTGATGCCCGATTATTACGGTGGAGCCCATTGCAAGACTTGTAATGATAAAAGTAGCCATCTGCATAAAGGAACTTCCTGTTCCTACTGCGGAAATACTCGAGGCATTTCCGAATTTTCCAACAATCAGCAAATCAACTGCGCCATACGCAGCCTGCAGGATCAATGCTCCAAGTACGGGGATAGCAAACCGAAGCAAAGACTGGAATACAGGTCCTTCTGTAAAACTTATTTCTTTTTTCGACATTTTTTCCTCCTGAGAATGTGGATTGAATGCTTCAGATAGTAACGAGTGTACCAACAAATTGTGACGCACATTTTACAGAAAGCATTTTTCAAACACACTCTATTGATTGCTTGTTATCTAAAGCATTTAGATATTATCAGTATAACATAGTTATTGCGCACATTCTACTGTCACGTTGATAACCTTGTAAGTCTTGGAGTTACTGTGTTACTGTTTACTCAGTGCCTTGTAACAATCGTTACTGTTCACTCCGTTCACAGTAACGTAGCCAAAATTCATTCCAGATTGCCTGCGGCAATGGAATTTTGGCTTGCATGTCTCGGGATAGTGATGTGTGAACAGTAACTAACAATCTTTTTCCATATTAAATAAGCTCCATGTTCTGATTGCGAATATCAGTTGAAGTATGTTACTATGAGAAAAAACATAGCTATATCATATGATTTTTGACGAAGTAAATCAGATGGCTGGTGACACAGAAACATGATAAGAAAGGCAAAAAACATGGCATCAGAAAGAACAGAAGAACTATACAGGGTTTTGCTCAGCAAGGGCTATCCGAAGGAGCTTTGTGCTGAAATCGCATATAAAAACATGAATACAGATTATACCGCAACCAGAATGCTGGGTTATTTATATCGGTATACAAATCCTAAAATCGAAGATCTGGTAGATGAGATGCTGGCGATTTTAAGTGACCGGGCACAGATAATAGAGAAAAAGGAATCTGAACATGCGCAGGCAGTGATCAGTGAAATGTACCGGAAGGGATTATAAGTGACGAAGAACTTGGAGATAAGATAACAATGGAGCAATATTATTACAACCATATGAATAAGGCACAGCAGGCTGCATATCACAGCATTCTTAGCGGTGTGAAAAACCTGGCGGATGAATTTCAGATTCCGGCATTAGAGGGAGAAGAACTTTATAATGTTTTTTTTCAGATGCGTCTGGATCATCCGGAGATATTTTGGGTGAGCAGTTATAAATACCGGTATTATAAAGACTCTCCGAATCTGATTTTTATTCCGGAGTATCTTTTTGATAAAAAGAAGATTTGCGAACATCAAAAGGCTATGACTGCCAGAGTTGAGAAGCTGATTCGCCCGGCTCAGAAGCTATCTGAGTGGGAGAAAGAGAAGTATGTACATGATTTTATCTGTGAAAATATTCGCTATGATAAACTGAAAAAATCATATTCCCATGAAATTATCGGACCGTTGGGGCAAGGCGTTGGTGTTTGTGAGGGAATCGCAAAAGCAGTAAAGGTTTTGTTAGATGCACTGGGAGTCTGGTGTGTGATTGCAATCTGTGGAAATAATCCTGAGACTTCTGAAATCCGCTATGATTATTTCAATCTGGATGATTCACAGATTTTCAGGGATCATGAGCCTCTTATTGCGCCGGCGCCTCACTGCGGTGATCATGAGCACTTTTACTATAAGGAGAAGAAGCTTTCTTTTACTAAGAAAGAGGATGTGTATAAACGTTCTTTGCAGGCGGCGAAGAAAGGCAGGGTACTTATTTTTCACTGGAGAGGCGGTTATCTGACAAAGGAAGTACTGAAGGAATTGCTGGAGCTTATCCGGAAAGCAGGAGATGAGAAAGACAAAACAGCAATGGTCAGCATAAACTGGCCGCAGGCAGTTATTCGTGTTCAGTATACGGATATGCAGGTACAGGAGAGCGTGACAATAGAGGAAGCGAATGAAGGGGAAAAATAGATGTGATACCGGATGGCTCTCTGGTAATGGGCAGTCCGGCCAGAATCAAACGAAATCTCACCTGGGAAGAAAAGCTTGGTGTTATGGAGAACAGTAAGGAATATGTCACTGTATCTCTGGAAATGAAAGAACAGGGGGTGTTATAGAAAAATAATAATCTGTCAAAAAACAACACAAATACATAAAAGGTGCTATAATTTGGTAAGATATTACCTGGAAAAGGAGAGACAAAAATTATGAAGAAAAAGAGTATTAAAGTAATAACAGTTTTACTGGCAATGGTTATGCTGTTTGTATCATCGTCGTCTGTATCTGCGATGAGTTTACAGAATACGATAGCGCATCGTGCATTAAAACAGCAGATCATTGCAGATAAGAGACAGTACTGCAATTTTGGAATGACAACAATTAAATATGTATATGCTGATATTGATGGAGATCATGTTGCAGAGCTGATTACAGAACCGGGGTATGGTTATCTGACACAGGCTATCTATGATTATCAGAATGGAAATGTAAGAAGAGTAGCGACAGTTGGACAGGGGAATTTTACAAAGTATTATCCGAAACATAAAGTGATTTATATAAAGAACAGCGGTCATATGGGAGTATTGTGCGATTATTATTATAAGTATGTAAAGGGAACGTATAAAATGGCAGCACGTGCACAGAAGGATTATGGAAATCGTTCTTATGATGAAAAACCGGTGAAAATTACTTATACTGTAAATGATAAGAAAGTTACAAAAGCTGAATATTCAGCATACGTTAAGAAATTGATCAAAGGTGAAAAAGGTAAATCTTTTTCAAAACTTAAATGGAAAAGGTATTAATTGGATATAATTTTACTGAAGTTTTGGAAACAGCAGCTATATACAAGGCTGCTGTTTTTGATTATAATGATAAAAAAGGTAATACAATTGATGGAGAATAATTCAAATGATAGTTAACAAGTGTTCGGAAAATTTACTTACAAAATCAAAAAAATTATATGAGAATTACAGGGATAACTGTATAGTGGTCCAGAGAATGCTAGAGAAGTATAAAAAGATATATCCCAATATTTCTGATTATTCTATTATGCATTTTATAGATATTGCAGAATTTTGCGATTTAATAATGGACAGACAGAAGCTGGAAGATTTGAATGGAGATGAATGCTACTGCCTTTTGATGGCGGCTCTGTTTGCTCATACCGGATTTGGTTTAAATCAGGAAAGCATGAATAAATATATAAGCAAACTGGGAATCCAAAAGCAGACGCAGCCGCTTTCATTCCTGCAGATCATGAACAAATATCATGTTTTGTTCAGTGCGTGTCTGATAGAAGAATACGGAGATATATTTGAATTTCCGTCAGAGATACATAAGCATGCCATAATCAGTATGCTGTATTTTATTGGCGGAAATAGTGATGATATAAATCAACTGGAAGAAGTTTTGCTGTCAGACAATCAAAATTCTGTCAGATTAAAAGATCTGGCAGCAGTTCTTGCTGTTGGAAATCAGCTTGCAGAATTGAAGAATACAAATCTTGATCTGAATTATGAGGATTTTGATAAGTATAATTCTGAAGAGATTGTTGGATTTGTTGAAAGAAACGTTGTAAGAAGCATTGCTGTTAAATATGGCAAACTTGTGATAGAAGCAGGCGGATCGGATTCGGCATATGCACTGATTGAAAGAAAAGTAAATTTGATCATTAATAATTTCGAGAAGCTCCTCAGCAGTCTGACTCATGGATCAGGTGACAATGCCGGCTTTTTTGGCATTGATTCGATAGAACTCAAATGTGTTCTGTCCGCTGAAAATTCAAAAAAGATCTACCTTAATAAGGAAATCGAAGAATCATGGACAGAAGAGGACATTGAACTTTTTAATAAACTTTCTTTTGAGGAAAGAGTATTTTATGCGGATTATCTGTCTACAGAGTTTGAAATAACCAAATTTCTTGTGGATTTTGCAAAAACAAATAAAGCAGTACTTGCGGGATTAGAGTATAGAGTAAAATCACCGAAGTCCTTATATAATAAGCTTTATCAGAGAGTAGAGAAGTCTTTTTTTGATTCAATAGCAGATGTTATTCGTTATACAGTGATATTGGAACCGAAAGAATATGTTGAACAAATACGATCTGTGACAGATACCTTGTATGAGAAGAACTGGAAGATATATTCATTGAAAAATTACTGGGTCAATGACAGTTTTCCATATAATGGCGTAAATGCCAAGTTTAAAAATTCACGCAACTATCGTATTGAAATCCAATTCCATACTCAGGAAAGCTTTGATGTGAAAATGAGTGAGGAAGATCATAAACTCTATGAACAAAGAAGAGTGTTAGAATCCGGATGCGATGAGTATAACAGAATATTACAGTTACAGCTGAAATTATATTCTGATATGGAATATCCTGAAAATATTGCGGATTTAGAAAAAATCTGACGCACATCAAGGATATCTGACGCAGGATTTCACGCTCTGATGAGCAGTAACCTGACCGAATTAATAGTTACTGTTCACACACCACTATCCTGCGAGGTGTTTTGGCATGAATATGCCAAAATCCCGAGACATACAAGCCAAAATTCCATTGCCGCAGGCAATCTGGAATGAATTTTGGCTACGTTACTGTGAACGGAGTGAACAGTAACGATTAATATGCATTATTTATATTATACACCTGCTTTACGATAAACAGATTTCATGTTATGATTATTTCAGCTGAATTTGAGATATTCTATTAATGAAAAGGGCAACTATTCAACAGCTTCTGACTGTGAAAGTATTGAACAGTTACGAAGAAAAATAAAAGGAGGATCAATGTTATGCTTACAACATGGACTCCGGCACATATGCCGGAAAAAGAGGAAATCAAAACCCGTCTGCAGACAGCAAGAAGTCAGCTCTATGATTTTCAGATGAAAATCAAGGAACATAAGATCCCGGTAATCGTACTCTTTGAAGGCTGGGGATCTTCCGGTAAGGGAAGTACGATCGGAAAAGTCATTAAGAATATTGATCCGCGTTTCTTTAAGGTTGCCACTATGTCAGCTCCCACAGCAGAAGAACTGAGATATCCATTTCTGTATCGCTATTTTAAACAGATTCCGGAAGCCGGAAAATTTACATTTCTGGATTCCGGCTGGATGGAGCAGACTTGTAAAGACTGTCTGTCGGGCGAGATTGAAGGCGAAGGTTATACACAGCGGATTGACAGCATCCGCCGTTTTGAGCGGCAGCTTACAGATAATGGTTATCTGGTGCTGAAATTCTTTATGCAGATTGACAGGGATGAACAGAAGCGGCGTGAAAAATTACTTCTGGATCATAAAGACACCAGATGGCGTGTGTCAGACTTTGATAAATGGCAGAATGAACATTACAAAAAATGTGCAAAAATATTTTCTCAGTATCTGTCTGACACGAATGCTTCCTCTGTACCATGGTACATCATAGATGCCAGTGACAGAAAATGGGCGGAACTTCAGGTGCTGGAGACTATGGTAAGCAATATTGAAGTTGCCATGCAGAATCAGGCACATTCCGTTCCGATTTTGCAGAATGTATTTCCTCTGGAGCAGATTCCCCGTCTGTCGGATATTGATCTGAGAGATAAAACAATGGATGACGAGGAGTACAGGGGAGAACTGAAACAGCTCCAGAGTAAACTGGGGGAACTCCATAATAAACTGTACAGGAGACGTATTCCTGTGATCATCACATATGAAGGCTGGGATGCGGCAGGTAAAGGGGGTAATATCAAACGTATTACAGAAGCTCTGGATCCCCGGGGCTATGAAGTACATCCAATCGCAAGTCCGGAACCGCATGAGAAGGCCAGACATTATTTATGGCGTTTCTGGACAAGACTTCCGAAAAATGGGCATATCGCTATTTTTGACAGAACCTGGTATGGCAGAGTTATGGTAGAACGTCTGGAGGGATTTTGCAGTGAAAATGACTGGAAACGTGCCTACAACGAAATGAATGAGTTTGAGAAAGAACTTAAAGACTGGGGTGCAGTCATTATTAAATTCTGGGTACAGATCGATAAGGATACACAGCTGGAGCGTTTTCAGGAGAGACAGAATAATCCGGAGAAACAATGGAAGATCACAGATGAGGACTGGAGAAACAGAGAGAAATGGGATGCCTATGAAGTGGCCGTAAATGAGATGCTTCAGAAGACAAACACTTCCTTTGCGCCATGGCATGTACTGGAATCTGTTGACAAGAAATATGCCCGTATCAAAGCACTCAGAATTGTGATCTCTGAAATAGAAAAAGCATTAAAAGAAAATTAAATTTTGCGGGAAATGTGTAAATGAATGATAAGATAACAGTCTGCCTGGGTAAGGGCGGGCAAAGAGAAATGGCAGAATCTTTTGCCAGAAAGAACAATGTTCGGATTATGGACAAACCGGGAGAACATCTGACAGTAATGTTTGACTCCCGGGGCGTATCACTTACCGGTTATGGCCTGACATATCAGGGAGATTTTGAAGGAATGCTGCACAGAGTCACAAACGGAAGACTTTCCCATGAAATGCTGGTACGTGCGGTCAAAACTGAGGGAGAACATCTGAAAGCAATTGATGCCACTGCAGGCATGGGGGAGGATGGTTTCCTTCTTGCAGCATATGGTTATGAGGTGACATTATACGAACAGAATCCGGTGATCGCCGCACTTTTGAAGGATGCGCTCCGGCGTGCCAGAAAGCATCCCGTATTAAAAGACATTGCTTCCAGAATGAAACTGGTAGAGGGTGACAGTGTGTCATGTATGGAGAAACTTATGGATCCGGTAGATGTGATCTATCTTGATCCCATGTTCCCGAAGAGACAGAAATCCGGTCTGATAAATAAAAAACTTCAGCTGATCCAGAAACTTGAACCTCCATGTTCTGAGGAAAAAGATCTTTTTGATGCAGCTATCAAAGCCGGACCTTCCAGAATTATCGTAAAACGTCCTCTTAAGAGCGTCTGTCTTGATGGAAGAGAGCCTTCTTATATATTAAAAGGAAAAGCAATACGATATGACTGTTATGTGATGTAGAAGGTTTATCAGCACATTGCAGCAGCCCTTTATTTTTGAGGGCTGCTGCAATGTATTTTTTTCCATTCCCGGATAAATTCCATTTGTTCCTGATCGGAGATTTCCTGGGAGGCAGCGTCATTTCCGGCAGCTACACAGCAGAGCAGGACGAAGGTCTGAAAGAGTAAAAATACCAGTATCAATAATAATGCAGTCATAATTTGTCTCCTTAATATTATGCAGATAGTTACAGTTATTTTATGAAATTGCTATAAGGATATTTTTCGGGATTTCTGTAACAGATTCTGTATATGCCTGTTGTTTTGCATATCAGAAGTATCTGCATATCATGGAAGCTTTATACATTTTATTTACAGAAAAACGGAGATATGACAGGAGAAACTGTCGGACACGAAAATATAATCTTCCGAATAATTTAAAGTAAGACGCAAATGTTCATTGTCTTTGCAGCGACCTGATGAATAGTTGCGGTAAGATTTCATTATCCAGATGATTCGGAGGATTTTTTATGAAGAATTCAGATGATTCCGGATATACAGGAAAGCACGTGGGTGTGTGTGTTCTGGATACCGGGATTTTTCCTCATATAGATTTTACAGGGAGAATACTTGCGTTTCAAGATTTCATCGGACATCGTATCAGACCTTATGATGATAATTCTCATGGAACCCATGTATGTGGGATCATTGGCGGTGACGGAAGGGCTTCGGAAGGACGGATCAGAGGAATTGCCCCCGGGTGTAGCCTGATAGTTCTGAAGGTGCTCGACAGAACGGGAAATGGCAGGAAAGAAGATGTTTTACAGGCTTTTCGCTGGATTCTGGAGAATAAGAGATATTATGGGATACGTGTAGTGAATATCTCGGTGGGAACAACCTGCAGGAGAGCAGAAGATCACAGAGTTCTGATCGCGGGTGTGGAACAACTTTGGGATGCAGGTCTGGTGGTAGTGGCTGCGGCAGGAAATCAGGGACCGAAGGCAGGAAGTGTGACAGCACCGGGAAGCAGCCGGAAGATTATCACAGTAGGCTCCAGCGATCTGCTTACAGGACGGACTGCCATATCCGGCAGGGGACCTACCTTTGAGTGTGTTTGTAAACCGGATCTGGTTGCACCTGGGAATCATGTTCTTGCCTGTGCACCGGGGGCAGATAACGGATATGGAGTGAAGAGTGGTACTTCTATGTCTACACCTCTGGTTGCAGGGGCAGCAGCATTGATGCTTGAGAAGAATCCGGAGCTGACTAATGTTCAGATCAAGATGAAATTGAAAGAAAGTGCCAGGGATATGGGATTGCCAAAGAATCAGCAGGGATGGGGAGAACTGGATCTGGAACGTTTTATGGAACTGTGATCAGTAATCTTTTATTTCACAAAATTATTGCTTTAGAGCGTGTCTGAAAAAGGCTTTCTGCAAGATGTGCGTCACAATTTGTGGGATATTTTGCCCGGATGAGGGCGCCGTAGCGGGCTACGGCAACTGAATGCGGGTGAAATATCCCGCAAAGTGGGGCGTACAGATTGCGGGAATGATTTTTCAGACACACTCTAGTGTATAAAAGCATTGACGAACGGTCTGTTTTCGGCTATCATGATAGTTAACTGGATGAGAGCCAAAGAGGAGGATTAACATGAAAAAAATTCAGATGCAGACACCACTTGTGGAGATGGATGGAGATGAGATGACCAGAATTCTCTGGAAAATAATCAAAGATGAACTTCTTCTTCCGTATATTGATTTGAACACTGAGTATTATGACCTTGGTCTGGAATACAGAAATGAAACGGATGATCAGGTAACTGTTGATGCAGCAGAGGCTACAAAGAAGTACGGCGTTGCAGTGAAATGTGCCACTATCACTCCTAATAAGGCAAGAATGGAAGAGTATACCTTAAAGAAAATGTACAAGAGTCCTAACGGAACGATTCGTGCAATTCTCGACGGAACTGTTTTTCGTGCCCCAATCGTAGTGAAGGGTATTGAACCATGTGTTAAGAACTGGAAGAAACCGATCACCATCGCACGTCATGCCTATGGTGATGTGTATAAGAACACAGAGATGTATATTGACGGCCCCGGAGATGCTTATCTGGTATTTGAAGGTGCAGACGGACAGCAGAGAAAAGAGCTGATCCATCATTATGAGGGACCGGGTGTGCTTCAGGGTATGCACAATCTGGATGATTCTATCACAAGTTTTGCAAGATGCTGTTTTAATTATGCACTGGATACAAAACAGAACCTGTGGCTTGGCGGCAAGGATACGATCTCCAAGATTTATGACGGACGTTTTAAGGAAATCTTTGCAACTATTTATGAAGATGAGTTTAAGGAGAAATTCGAGGCAGCAGGCATTGAATATTTCTACAGCCTGATCGATGATATCGTAGCTCGTGTCATGAAGGCTGAAGGCGGATTTATCTGGGCCTGCAAGAACTATGATGGAGATGTTATGAGCGATATGGTTTCTTCAGCATTTGGTTCTCTGGCTATGATGACATCTGTACTGGTATCTCCGCAGGGATATTACGAATATGAAGCTGCTCATGGAACTGTACAGAGACATTATTATCGCTATCTGAAAGGTGAGGAGACATCTACTAACTCTGTAGCAACTATTTTTGCATGGACCGGAGCTCTGAGAAAAAGAGGTGAGCTGGACGGCAATAAAGAATTGATGGAATTTGCTGATAAACTGGAGAAGGCGACTCTGGAGACGATTGAAAGCGGTAAGATGACAAAAGACCTTGCGCTGATCACTTCTCTTGAGGATGTGACAGTACTGAACAGCAAAGATTTCATCCTTGCCATCAGAGAGAGACTGGATGAAATTTTATAATGTCAGAAATTATCCGGTAATGTTTCTATAACATTATAAAGTTCTCCGGGCAGGATCACACTGCAGCGGAGAAACCTGTAAAAAGTTATAAACTGCGAAAATGGGAAGAACCTGCATTATGCAAGTTCTTCCCATTTTTCATATAATCCTTCTAATTCTTCGGTAATGGCGGCTTTCTCTTTGCTGAGTTTCGCACATTCTGCCACATTTGTGCAGACATCCGGGAGAATCATGGTTTCGTCGATCTCTTTATCTCTGGTCTCAAGTTCTTCAATGCGGGCTTCTACTTTTTTTAGTTCATTCTCTCGTTTTCGCTGACGGGCCTGTTCTTCTTTCTGCTGCTGCCAGGAAAGCTTGTTATCAGAAGCCTGCTTTGCTTCTGTCACAGCCTGAGCGGCAGCCGGAGCATATTTTTCCGTCAGCTCTTCTTTTTTCTCCAGATAATAGTCGTAATCTCCGATATAATTTACAATTGCCTGATTGGTCAGATCCAGGATCCGGGTAGCTGTCTGGTTGATGAAGTAACGGTCGTGGGAAACATAGAATACTGTTCCTGTGTAACTGTTCAATGCCTCTTCAAGAATCTCTTTTGAAGCGATATCCAGATGGTTGGTGGGCTCATCGAGGATCAGAAAGTTTGCTTCGGACAGCATCAGCTTGGCGAGGGAAACACGACCTCTTTCTCCGCCGGACAGAGCGGAGATCAGTTTGAATACATCATCCCCTGTGAAAAGGAATGCTGCCAGCATATTTCGAATTTCTGTTTCCGTAAGTGTGGGATAAGCATCTGAGATTTCCTCAAAAATAGTTTTCTCCATATGAAGAACATGGTGTTCCTGGTCATAGTAGCCAATCTGTACCTTGGAACCAAGAGTAAATCTGCCACTGTCTGCATCGATCAGCCCATTGATGATCTTTAACATGGTGGTTTTGCCTGTGCCGTTATTGCCAATCAGGGCTACACGTTCTCCACGTTTGATCTCAAAGGAGATGTCACTGAAAAGTGTCTGTCCGGGAAAAGATTTGGAAAGACTTTCCACAGTAAGGACATCATTTCCGCTGACAAATCTTGGTTCCAGGGAAATGCGCATCTGATTCTGAATCTCCTGTGGTTTATCAATGCGCTGGACTTTATCCAGCATTTTCTCGCGGCTTTCCGCACGTTTGATGGATTTCTCGCGGTTAAAGGATTTCAGCTTGGCAATGACTGCTTCCTGATGTTTGATATCCCGCTGCTGGTTCAGGTAGGCTTTGTACTGGGCGTCACGCAGCTGGGCTTTTTTCAGGGCATAGGCAGAATAGTTGCCACTGTACATACGCATATTTCCTGCTTCGATTTCCACAACTTTTGTTACGACTTTGTCAAGAAAGTAACGGTCGTGGGATACGATAAATACAGCACCCGGGTAATTCAGAAGATAGGTTTCCAGCCAGGAAATACTCTCCATATCCAGATGGTTGGTAGGCTCATCCAGAAGAAGAATGTCAGGGCTGGCAAGAAGCAGTTTACCCAGAGCTACGCGGGTTTTCTGGCCGCCTGAAAGAGTTTCTATCTGGCGTTCGAAATCTTCTTCTGTGAAACCAAGACCTTTTAATACACCCATGATCTCACTTTTGTAAGCGTAACCATTTTCCAGTTCAAACTGGTGACTCAGTCTTGTGTAAGTATTCATCAGGCTGTCCAGAGCATCTCCGGTGGTGGTTTTCATTTCCTGTTCCAGAGAGCGCAGACGGTTCTCCATATCAATAATGTGCTGTTTGGTGGAAATCAGTTCTTCGTAAATGGTATGATGGCCATGAATGTCCTGATACTGGGCAAGGTAGCCGATATTTTTATCTTTGGCAAGTACCACGTTTCCTGAATCCGGGGAGAGCTCATGCATAATGATTCGCAGCAGAGTCGTCTTGCCTGCACCGTTATTGCCGATGAGAGCTGCCTTTTCGCGGTCTTCTATATGGAAACTGGCATCCTTGAGAATGATTTTTTCGCCAAAGGATTTACAGATATTCTGACATGATAAAATCATAGGAATTCCTCCGTTTGTAATTTGTCCGCGTACTATTATAATCGAAAATGCCTGTTTTTGAAAGCATTTTAAGAGATTTTGTCCAGGGAAAAGAAAGCACCGGATGGATGCATGGAAGAAAATATGATATTCCGGGGAATTTTTCAGAATGAAATTGATAAAAAAATACAGAAATATTTGGTCAAAAAGTACAAATTTAATTTGACAATAAAATAACATCTGGGTATAATTGACATAGATAAGCTAAGGAGGGAAAATTTGTGGAAGCTAAGGAAATTTCGAAAGCGGTAATCAAGCGTCTGCCGCGGTACTACCGCTACCTCGGTGAATTGATGGAGGAGAATGTAGAGCGTATATCTTCAAATGATCTTAGCAAGAAGATGCATGTGACGGCTTCCCAGATTCGTCAGGACTTAAATAATTTCGGTGGTTTTGGTCAGCAGGGTTACGGCTATAATGTACGCTATTTGTATACAGAAATCGGTAAGATCCTTGGGCTAGATACTGTACATCCGATGATTATTCTGGGTGCCGGTAATCTGGGACAGGCATTGGCCAATTATGTGGATTTTGAAAAGCGCGGATTTAAGCTGGTTGGTATTTTTGACGTCAATCCTGTACTTGAGGGGATTGCAGTTCGTGGAATTGAGATTCAGATGTTGAGCGATCTTCCTTTGTTTCTGAAGGAGAATGAGGTTGAGATCGCGATCCTGACTCTTCCTAAAAATAAAGCCAAAGAGATGGCAAAGATTTTAATTGATAATGGAATTAAGGCAATCTGGAATTTTGCACATATTGATCTGGATGCCCCGGAGGATGTAATGGTAGAGAACGTACATCTTTCAGAGAGTCTTATGACTTTGTCCTATAACCTGAGTGAGTACAGAAAGGAACATGAAGGGATGTAAGGGATAACTGTGAAACACAAGGCTGTGGTCATCTGATCACAGCTTTTCTCTTGTATGTAAATGTGTTATTGTAAACAGGAGGTGAACAGATGAGAGAGATTGTAACTGCTGTTGAGATGAAAGAACTGGATCATAATACGATTCAGAAAGCCGGGATATCGTCTCCGGTACTTATGGAGAGGGCGGCATTAAAGACGGTTGAGGAGATTGTACAGAGATTAAAGAATAAAGAAAAAGAGAAAATCCTTGTGGTCTGCGGAACCGGCAACAATGGCGGAGACGGATTGGCGATTGCCAGACTGCTTCAGTTGAGAGGAGTCAGAACCTGGTATTATATTGCGGGTAAGGAAGAGAAAATGACTGCTGAAACTGCCGGACAGCTTAAAACAGCAGAATATTATCAGGTGCCCCGGGTGCATAACCTGGATCTGGATGAATATACTACTATAGTAGATGCCATCTTTGGGGTTGGACTGAGCAGACCTGTAGAGGGAAAATATGCAGAGCTTATCAGTACAATGAACCGGGCATCTGCGTATAAAGTAGCTGTGGATATTCCATCCGGGATTGACTCAGATACCGGATTTGAGAAGGGGATTGCATTCCGGGCAGATCTTACGGTTACCTTTGCTTTTCGCAAAAGAGGGCTGTGTTTTTATCCCGGACGCATGTATGGCGGTGAGATCGTTGTTACGGATATCGGAATCTATTCCATACCCGGAAAGAAAATCTGTATGCATCATCTGGAACGTGAAGATTTGAAAATGCTTCCGGAGAGAGTTCCCTATGGAAATAAAGGAACCTTCGGTAAGGTTCTTCTTATAGCTGGCAGCGAAGGAATGTGCGGAGCTGCATATCTGAGTGCAGCAGCTGCTCTGAAAAGCTCTGCGGGAATGGTGAGAATTCAGACCGTGGAGGCCAACAGGATTCCGTTGCAGACACTGTTGCCGGAAGCCATGATCACCTGTGATTTTGATGAGAAAAAAAACCAGGCAATGCTTGACTGGTGTGATGTGCTTGTGATAGGACCGGGTCTTGGAACCGGAGCGCAGAGCAGGGAAAGAGCTCAGTGGTTCCTGGCGAAGGCAGCTGAGTGTAAAAAAACAGTAATTCTGGATGCAGATGGCCTGAATCTTCTGTCAGTCCATGACAACTGGAAGTGTTTTATCGGGGAACATGTGATCCTGACACCTCATATTGGTGAGATGAGTCGTCTGTGCGGAAAAGAAATCGGTAAGATCCAGGATTGTCTGGCACAGACCGCAGCTGATTATGCAAAGGAGTCTGGAGCGGTTTGCGTTCTGAAGGATGCCTGTACTGTGGTGGCAGATGCTTTTGGAGATATGTATTTGAACATTTCGGGTAATGCAGGAATGGCTACAGCGGGAAGTGGAGATGTGTTAAGCGGTGTGCTTGCCGGTATACAGTGTATGTATCTGGCAGCAGAAAAGAAATTTTCTCCTGTTATGCTGGCTGCACTTGGTGTATATGTGCATGGGCTGGCAGGTGATCTGGCTGCTGAAACAGTAGGGCAGCGGGGGATGACCGCAGGAGATATCATCTGTTTTCTGCCGGAAATACTAAGATAGAATATTCATTTTGGGGCAGTAAATCTGTGAAACAATTTGCAGATATTAACATGAAAAAATAACAGAGGAAAATTATTATGAAGAAAGATAGCAGAGTAAAAGCAGTCATTTCACTGGATGCAGTAGAACATAATTTCCGGGAAATGAGAAAAAATATTGCAGAAGAGACAAAGATGATCGCGGTCATAAAGGCTGACGCTTATGGACATGGCGCGGTGCCGATTGCACATCTCATTGAGGATTATGATTATATCTGGGGATTTGCGGCTGCAACTGCGGAAGAAGCGATTCATCTGCGAGAAGCCGGGATTACAAAACCAATCCTGATCCTTGGAATTGTTTTTGATGAATATTTTCCGGAACTTGTCCGTTATGAGATCCGTCCTGCAGTGTGCGAATATGAGGAGGCAAGGAAACTTTCAGACGAAGCGGTTCTGCAGAAAAAAACTGTACATATTCATATTGCTCTGGACACAGGAATGACCAGGATCGGTTTTGCGGATACACAGGAAAATGTAGAGGAAATTAAAAAAATTTCAGAACTTCCAAATCTTGAGATTGAGGGTATGTTTACTCATTTTGCAAGAGCAGATGAGTATGACAGAAGTCCGGCTATGGTACAATTGGAGCGGTATCTGGATTTTTCAAGACGCGTAGAAGAGGCAGGAGTGGAAATTCCTCTGCATCACTGTTCTAACAGTGCGGGCATCATACGTATGCCGGAAGCAAATCTGAATATTGTCCGCGCCGGAATCACAATTTATGGAATTTATCCTTCTTCTGAGGTGGAGAGAGATATTGTAAAGCTTGAGCCGGTTATGGAACTTAAGAGTCATGTGACTTATGTGAAGGACGTTCCTGCCGGAGCAGCGATCAGCTACGGCGGTACTTATGTGGCTGACAGGAAGCTTCGTGTGGCAACTGTTCCGGTAGGCTATGCAGACGGCTATTCCAGGCAGCTTTCCAATAAAGGCTGGGTTCTGATACATGGACAAAAGGCTCCGATCCTTGGCAGAGTCTGTATGGACCAGTTTATGGTAGATGTGACTGAGATTGGTGATGTGAAGAAGGGCGATGAGGTAACACTGATCGGCAGAGACGGGGATGAGTTTATCGGTATTGAGGAGATTGGTGATCTCTGTGGCAGATTTTCCTATGAGTTTGCCTGTGATATCAGCCCGCGTGTGCCGAGAGTCTATATTAAAAACGGGAAAGAAATATAATGTTACTGTTTGCTAAATAGAGACGAAGTGAGCGATAACTGATTTTTATATACCACGCATGTATACACAAGAAAAAGGTGGAAATACTTTATCTTAACCGGACAGGAAATATCCGGCTGATAACAAGGTTTCTTCTTATGGCAATGTTGTAAATTGAAACCGGAAAGAATCGGAGTGTGAATTGTGTGGTAATTAAAAGAGGGGATATATTTTATGCTGATCTTCGCCCTGTAGTGGGGAGTGAACAGGGTGGAATTCGGCCGGTTCTGATCATTCAGAATAACGTAGGTAACCGGCACAGCCCTACAGTGATCTGTGCTGCTATTACATCAAAAATGAACAAGGCTAAGCTTCCTACACATATTGAGATCAATGCGGAACTCTATGGGATTGAAAAAGATTCTGTGATTTTGCTGGAACAGCTTCGTACTATAGATAAAAGAAGATTAAAAGATAAAGTCTGTCATCTGGATGATGCGATGCTGGATAAGGTGAATCATGCACTTGAGATCAGTCTGGAGCTTACGTTCTGATTTTACTTTTTAAGGGATATATCATCTGATCCGGTATTGCGATTTTTTGGCTTGCATGTCTCGGATAGTAGTGCGTGAACAATAAATGAACAGTAATTTTTGGTATCTCTGTCCGGTCAGTATCTTGACGATTAATGGAGAAAGTGATATATTTTACCAGTAATTACGCATATTCAATAAGGAGGAGACTGAATAATATAATGGAAGATGGCAGTAGTATGCCCCTCTGGGGCTTATTTGTTTTACTGTTACTGTTGTGGCTGAATGGAATCTTTTACGGGTTTGCCGCAGCGCTGAGAAACATAAGTGAGAATGATACACAGAAGAAAGCAGAGGAAGGCGATAAAAAAGCACAGATGCTGATGACTCTGATCGACAAACCGGCGCAGTTTGTCAATGTAATTCCGCTGATCGTAATGGCATGTGGTATTTGTTTTGGTACTTTTCTGGTCCCATATGCTGTGGATGCATTTTATCCATACATAAAGCATGTGCCTGCACTGATCCTGGTAATGGCATTGTGCGTGATTTTTCTTGCTGCAATCGGTATTCTGGCTTTTCGGCGGGTTGGTACTTATCATCCTGAAGCTTATGCATATAAGTATCTGAACCTGGTACATTTCTGGCTGAATCTGTTAAAGCCTTTTACTGTATTTGTCACCTGGATCGCCAGACTGGCAGCAGTGCCTTTTGGTGTGGAGATAAACCGTACAGAAAAGTCTGTCACAGAAGAGGAAATCATTTCCATTGTAGATGAAGCTCATGAACAGGGCGTCATCCAGGAGAATGAGGCGGAAATGATCCAGAATATCATATCTTTTAATGAGACAGAAGCCCATGATATCATGACTCACAGAAAGAATGTGGTGGCCTTTGACGAGGAGATATTGCTCAAGAACATGATTGACACTATGCTGGAAGAGGGGAATTCCCGTTATCCGGTATATGAGGAGAATATTGACAATATCAAAGGAATTGTCCATTATAAAGATGCGCTTAAGTTTATGACACAGAATCCCTGGGCGAAGTTCAAACCGTTGAAGGAACTGCCCGGAATTATCCGCCAGGCATCCCTGATTCCTGAAACAAGGGGGATTGGAGATCTTTTTCATACTATGCAGGTCAGAAAGATCCATATGGCAATTGTTGTGGATGAATATGGCCAGACAGCCGGGATCGTTACCATGGAGGATATTCTGGAGGAGATTGTCGGAGATATTCTGGATGAATATGATGAGGATGAAATTACGATCCGCGCACAGAAAGATAACAGTCTGATCATTGACGGGCTTGCTTATCTGGAGGATGTGGAAGAAGAGTTGGATGCAGATTTTGGGGATACAGAGTTTGAAACACTGAACGGTTATCTGACCAATATTCTGGGACATATTCCTACAGATAAGGATGTTGATACAAGCATAAAAGCGATTGGATACTGCTTTACGATCTTGTCTATTGGTAATAAAACCATTGGCAAGGTTAAGGTGGAGCGGGATAATAATGTTGCTGTATAAACAGCAGCAGATAAAAATAATTAACAAAAGGAGAAAGAAAGATGTCAGGACATTCAAAATTTGCAAACATTAAGCATAAGAAAGAGAAAAACGATGCAAAAAAAGGTAAGATTTTTACAGTAATCGGACGTGAGCTGGTTATGGCTGTCAAAGCAGGCGGTCCGGATCCGAATAATAACAGCAAACTTCGTGATGTAATTGCCAAAGCGAAAGCAAACAACATGCCAAACGATACAATTGAACGTGGTATCAAAAAAGCAGCAGGTGCTGATTCTGCAGACAACTACGAGAAAGCTGTATATGAAGGATATGGTCCGAATGGTGTTGCTATCATTGTTGAGACTCTGACAGACAACAAGAACCGTACAGCAGGTAATGTACGTAATGCATTTACAAAGGGTAACGGAAGCATCGGAACTCAGGGATGTGTATCCTATATGTTTGATCAGAAAGGTCAGATCATTATTGACAAAGAAGAGTGTGAGATGGATGCAGACGAGATTATGATGCTTGCTCTGGATGCCGGTGCTGAGGACTTCAGCGAGGAAGAGGACAGTTATGAGATTCTCACTGCTCCGGATGATTTCAGTGCAGTTCGCGAAGCTCTGGAAAAAGCAGGTCTGCCTATTGCAGAAGCACAGGTTGCCATGATTCCTCAGACTTATGTGGAGCTTACAGATGAGCAGGCACTCAAGGATCTTCAGAGAACTCTGGATCTTCTGGATGATGACGATGATGTCACAGATTACTGGACAAACTGGGATGAGCAGTAAAATACCGCAGGTATATTGAGACTGCCTGTTTTGGGTTATTGCTGTCGAACATGTATAGTTTATAAAAGAAACACACATAATACCTCCATAGAGAAAATGGAGGTATTTTTATGTCTGAAAACAGATATGGAGAAAAAAGAGAAGAGTCTGAAACAGGGATGAAGCTGCAAAACTGTGAGACACAGGAGTCAGAAAATAAAGTTCAGGAAAGTACCAATGAGCAGATCAAAGATATGGGACAGGTGGTTTTAAACAGCAATTCCCGAAAACACAAGGTAGAGCTTCTGACCATCATTGGTGAGGTGGAAGGTCATGAGTCTGCACCCTCCCATTCCAAAACTACAAAATATGAGCATGTACTTCCAAAGCTTGCCATCATTGAGGATGATGAAGAAATAGAAGGCTTGCTGATCCTTTTAAACACAGTGGGAGGAGATGTGGAGGCTGGGCTTGCCATTGCAGAGATGATTGCCTCATTAAGTATACCAACAGTGTCACTGGTTCTGGGCGGCGGACATTCTATCGGAGTTCCGATGGCCGTATCTGCGGACTATTCTTTCGCAGTACCAAGTGCTACGATGGTGATCCATCCGGTACGTTCCAATGGTATGTTTATCGGAGTGGCTCAGACTTACCGGAATATGGAGAAAATTCAGGACCGTATCACTACATTTATTTCCGAACACTCCAGAGCATCTCAGAAACGTCTGGAAGAGCTGATGCTTGATACTTCTCAGCTGGTAAAAGATGTAGGAACCATGCTGGAAGGAAAAGAGGCAGTAAAAGAAGGGCTGATCGATGAGGTTGGCGGTATTAAGGAAGCGTTGGCAAAATTATATGAAATGATAGAAAAAGAGTGTTGAAAGTGAAAAAAATGTTACGGTTCACATACCACTATCCAAAATTCCATTGCCGCAGGCAATCTGGAATGAATTTTGGCTACGTTACTGAGAACGGAGTGAGCAGTAACAAAAAAATCTTATATATGCTACAAATCAACTCTTGCCATATGTCAGATTTTGGCGTATTATTAATAGAGGTTTATTATTTGCGAGGAGGAAAACCATGTATAAGATTTTAAAAGCTGAAACACTGGCAGCTAAGATCCATCTTATGGTTGTACACGCACCGCGTGTTGCAAGCCATTGTCAGCCAGGACAATTTATTATCGTTAAGTTAGATGAGAAGGGTGAGAGAATCCCTCTTACTATCTGTGATTATGATCGTGAAGAGGGTACGGTCACAATCGTATTCCAGGAGATTGGTGTATCTACCATCAAGATGGCAGAATTAAAAGCAGGAGATGCATTCCGCGATTTCGTAGGACCTCTTGGATGTCCTTCTGAATTTGTTGCGGAAGATATCGAAGAATTAAAGAAAAAGAAAATGGTATTTGTTGCCGGCGGTGTTGGTACAGCCCCTGTTTACCCACAGGTAAAATGGCTCCATGAACATGGAATCACAGCAGATGTTATTCTTGGTGCAAAAACTAAGGATATGGTTATCCTTGAGAAAGAACTGGGAGAAGTTTCCAATCTTTATGTTACTACAGATGACGGTTCCTATGGCCGTGCAGGTATGGTTACCAAGACTCTTGAGGATCTGGTAACAAATGAAGGCAAACATTACGATGTCTGTGTAGCGATCGGACCGATGATCATGATGAAATTTGTCTGTCTTCTTACCAAGAAGCTTGGCATTCATACAATTGTCAGCATGAACCCGATCATGGTTGACGGAACAGGTATGTGTGGCGCATGCCGTCTTCAGGTTGGCGATGAGATTAAGTTTGCATGTGTAGACGGACCGGAATTCGACGGACATCTCGTTGATTTCGACCAGGCTATGAAGAGAAGCCAGATGTATAAGACTGAAGAGGGACGTGCATTACTGAAACTTCAGGAAGGTGATACCCATCATGGCGGATGTGGACATTGTGGAGGTGACAAGTAATGGCAGATGCAAAGATGTTAAAGAAAGTTCCTGTAAGAGAACAGGATCCAAAGGTGCGTGCAACAAACTTTGAAGAAGTTTGTCTTGGATACAATCAGGAAGAAGCAATGGAAGAAGCACAGAGATGCTTAGGCTGTAAGAAACCGAAATGTGTGGAAGGCTGTCCTGTATCCATTAATATTCCTGGATTTATTGAAGAGATTAAAGAGGGAAAGATCGAAGAAGCATACAAAGTGATCGGATTATCCTCCGCACTTCCGGCTATCTGTGGACGTGTATGTCCTCAGGAATCCCAGTGTGAGGGTAAATGTATCCGCGGAGTCAAAGGTGAAGCTGTTTCTATCGGTAAGCTGGAGAGATTTGTTGCTGACTATGCTCTGGAACATGATATCAAACCTGTTGGAGCAGAAGTTAAGAACGGACATAAAGTTGCAGTGATCGGTTCCGGTCCTTCCGGACTTACCTGTGCAGGTGATCTTGCAAAAGCTGGTTATGATGTAACTGTATTTGAAGCTCTTCATGAACTTGGCGGTGTTCTTGTTTACGGTATTCCGGAGTTCCGTCTTCCGAAACAGAAAGTTGTTAAGAAAGAAATTGAAAAAGTTAAAGAATTAGGTGTTAAATTCGAGACTAATGTTGTTATCGGTAAATCCACAACAATCGATCAGCTGATCGAGGATGAAGGATTTGAAGCTGTATTTATCGGATCAGGTGCCGGACTTCCAATGTTCATGGGTATCCCGGGTGAGAATGCAAGCGGTGTATTCTCTGCCAACGAATATCTTACAAGAAGCAACCTGATGAAAGCTTTTGATGATTCTTATGATACACCGATCGCAGCAGGAAAGAAAGTAGCAGTTGTAGGCGGTGGTAATGTTGCTATGGATGCTGCCAGAACAGCTTTAAGACTTGGTGCTGAAGTACATATCGTATACAGAAGAAGTGAAGCAGAGCTTCCTGCACGAGCAGAGGAAGTTCATCACGCAAAAGAAGAGGGAATCATCTTTGATCTTCTTACTAACCCGAAGGAAATCCTTGTAGATGAGAACGGTCATGTAAAAGGTATGAAGGTTGTCAAGATGGAACTTGGTGAGCCGGATGCTTCCGGAAGACGTCGTCCGGTTGAAATCCCGGGATCTGAATATGACATGGATGTAGATACAGTTATCATGTCTCTTGGTACTTCCCCGAACCCTCTTATCTCTTCTACAACAAAAGGTCTTGAAGTCAATAAGAGAAGATGTATCATTGCTGAAGAAGAAACAGGTAAGACATCTAAAGATGGTGTATATGCCGGTGGTGATGCTGTTACAGGTGCAGCTACTGTTATCCTTGCCATGGGTGCAGGTAAAGCTGGTGCTAAAGGTATCGATGAATATCTTAAAAATAAATAATGTAAATGGTACTTGACAGATTTTGACGTCTGTGGCATGATTACTAGTGTTGATAATCATGAAAAGCTTAGAAGGTGTTTACAGGGATTTATTTTCCGTCAGAGAGAGGAAGCCATCGGCTGGAAGCTGCCTCAGGTTCAGATATTTCCTGAATTTCCCACCGGAGCCGCATTTCTGAATGACAGTATTTACTGAGTAGGAAATGACGTTACTGCGCGTTAAGCAGACCGAGAGCCTGTAGAAAATGCAGGAAGCAGGGTGGTACCGCGGATATTTTACTCCGTCCCTTTAGTGGGACGGAGTTTTTTGTTTGCCAATTCTGCTATTATAACATGAATTGCGAGAACTGCTTTTGCAACGGAGCGATTTGTGGCTATCAAGTCAGAGTCAGATTTTATGTTACTGTTCATTCTGTTCTCAGTAACGATTTTTCTTCTCTGACATTATGACATAAAGGAGAAAGAGAACATGGATATGAAAGAAAGACTTCAGGAACTGGCTGAAGCAGCCGGAAAACGGATCAGTGAATCCGAAGGTCTGGAAAAACTGAACGAAGTACGTGTGGCATACCTTGGTAAAAAAGGTGAATTGACTGCAATTTTAAAGAGTATGAAAGATGTTGCACCGGAAGAGCGCCCGAAGGTTGGACAGCTTGTAAACGAAACAAGAAGCAAGATAGAAGCACTTCTTGATGAATCTAAACAGAAACTGGAAGAAGCAGCACGTGAAGAGAAGATGAAACAGGAAGTGATTGATGTGACTTTACCTGCAAAGAAAGCTAAAATCGGTCACCGTCACCCGAACACCATCGCCCTGGAAGAAGTAGAGCGTATCTTTATTGGTATGGGTTATGAAGTAGTAGAGGGACCGGAGGTAGAGTATGCGGATTACAACTTTACTAAACTGAATATTCCGGAAAATCATCCGGCACGTGATGAACAGGATACTTTCTTTATCAACGATTCTATCCTTCTTCGTTCCCAGACTTCACCGGTTCAGGCACGTACTATGGAGAAAGGAAAGCTGCCGATCCGTATGATCGCACCTGGTCGTGTATTCCGTTCAGATGAAGTAGATGCAACACATTCTCCTTCTTTCCATCAGATCGAAGGTCTTGTTATTGACAAGAACATCACTTTTGCAGATCTTAAGGGAACTTTGCAGGAGTTTGCACAGGAATTATTCGGACCTGAGACAAAAACTAAGTTCAGACCACATCACTTCCCGTTCACAGAGCCAAGCGCAGAGGTGGATGTATCCTGTTTCAAGTGTGGTGGTAAAGGCTGCCGTTTCTGTAAAGGTTCCGGCTGGATTGAAATCCTTGGCTGCGGTATGGTTCATCCGAATGTATTAAGCATGTGCGGAATTGATCCGGAAGAATACACAGGATTTGCATTTGGCGTAGGTCTTGAACGTATTGCACTTCTGAAATATGAGATTGATGACATGAGACTGCTCTATGAGAATGATATCCGTTTCCTGAAACAGTTCTGATGAAATGACTGTCTGAAACAACAGAGCTATGCAGCCAAGAGGAAATTTCTGTCCGGGAAAGCTGCTATAAGTCTGAGCTATAATATAGAAAGAGGATTAACAAAATGAATACTTCATTATCTTGGATTAAAATGTATGTGCCGGATCTTGATGTGACAGCACAGGAATATACAGATGCCATGACACTGACAGGAACAAAAGTGGAAGGCTTTGAAAAACTGGACGCAGATCTGGATAAGATTGTGATCGGTCAGATTGAAAAAATTGAGAAACATCTGGATGCAGATAAACTGATCATCTGCCAGGTGAATATCGGAACAGAGACTGTACAGATTGTTACAGGCGCTCCTAATGTAAAAGAGGGAGATAAGGTTCCTGTTGTTCTTGACGGCGGACGTGTTGCCGGTGGACATGACGGAAAGAAAACACCGGGTGGAATTGAAATCAAAAAAGGAAAACTTCGCGGAATCGATTCCTATGGTATGATGTGTTCCATCGAAGAGCTGGGAAGCACAAGAGAAATGTATCCGGAAGCACCGGAATACGGAATCTATATTTTCCCTGAAGATGCTGTTGTAGGCGAGAGTGCGATCAAGGCACTGGGCCTGGATGATGTTGTCTTTGAATATGAAATCACATCCAATCGTGTTGACTGCTACGGCGTACTGGGAATTGCAAGAGAAGCGGCAGCTACGTTTAATGAGAAATTCTGTCCTCCTGTTGTAGAGTGTAAGGGAAATGATGAAAAAGCTTCTGACTATGTAAAAGTAACAGTAGAAGATCCGAAACTTTGTCCACGTTACTGCGCAAGAGTCGTAAAGAATGTTAAGATCGGACCATCTCCGAAATGGATGCAGAGATGTCTGGCTTCCAATGGAATCCGTCCGATCAATAATCTGGTAGATATTACAAACTATGTAATGGAAGAATTTGGTCAGCCAATGCACGCATATGATCTGGACAGGATTGCAGGAAAAGAAATCGTTGTACGTCGTGCAGAGAATGATGAGAAATTTGTAACGTTGGATGGACAGGAACGTACCATGGATGATCAGGTACTGATGATTTGTGACGGTGAGAAAGCAGTTGGTATTGCCGGTATCATGGGTGGAGAGAATTCTATGATCACAGACGATGTAAAAACTGTTCTTTTCGAGGCTGCATGTTTTGATGGAACAAATATCCGCCTTTCTTCCAAGAGAATCGGTCTGAGAACAGATGCTTCCGGTAAATTCGAAAAAGGTCTTGACCCGAACAATGCGCAGGCAGCTATCGACAGAGCATGCCAGCTGATGGAGGAACTTGGGGCAGGTGAAGTCGTAGGTGGAATGGTAGATATCTGCAATGAAGTAAGGGAACCATCCAGAGTTCCTTTCAAACCGGAGAAGATTAATGCTCTTCTTGGAACTGACCTGACACCGGAAGAAATGCTTGCTTATCTGGCAAAAGTAGAACTGACCTATGACGAAAAAACAAATGAGATCGTAGCTCCTACTTTCCGTCAGGATATCCATTATGTAGCTGATGTTGCAGAAGAAGTTGCAAGATTTTTCGGATATGATAAGATTCCGACTACTCTGCCTACAGGTGAAGCTACAACAGGTAAGCTTCCGTTTAAACTTCGTATTGAAGCAGTGGCACGTGATATTGCGGAATATTGTGGTTTCTCTGAAGGAATGACCTATTCTTTCGAAAGTCCGAAGGTATTTGACAAATTAAGACTTCCGGCTGACAGTAAGCTCCGTCAGGGAATCGTGATCAGCAATCCTCTGGGAGAAGACTACAGTGTCATGAGAACAACTACTTTAAACGGTATGCTCAGTTCTCTGGCTACGAACTATAACAGAAGAAATAAAGATGTACGTCTCTATGAACTTGGTAATGTATATCGTCCGAAAGCACTTCCTCTTACAGAACTTCCGGATGAGCGTATGCACTTTACACTTGGTATGTATGGAAATGGCGATTTCTTTGACATGAAAGGTGTATGTGAAGAGTTCTTTGAGAAAGTAGGAATGAGAGATAAAGTAGATTATGATCCAAACAGCGGAAAAACTTACCTTCATCCCGGAAGACAGGCAAATATGGTTTATGATGGTAAGGTTGTGGGCTATCTGGGAGAGGTTCATCCTCTGGTTGCAGATACTTATGGAATCGGTGATAAGGCATATGTGGCAGTGATTGATATCCTTACGGTTCTTGAATTTGCAAGCTTCAACCATAAATACACAGGAATTGCAAAATATCCTGCAGTAACCCGCGATTTAAGTATGGTCGTTCCGAAAACCGTTCTTGCAGGACAGATTGAACATATTCTGACTCAGAGAGGCGGAAAGATTCTGGAGAGTTATCAGTTATTTGACATTTATGAAGGAAACCAGATTAAAGGAGGATATAAATCCATGGCTTATTCTCTGGTATTCCGTCACCATGACAAGACTCTGGAAGAGAGCGAGATTACAGCTGCAATGAAGAAAATCCTGAATGGCCTGACAGATCTTGGAATCGAGTTGAGAAGTTAATGCTGATTTATGTATTAAGACATGGGATAACTCAGTGGAATAAACTGAAAAAAGTGCAGGGGGCAATGGATATTCCCCTTGCACCGGAAGGAATTGAACTGGCGAAAAGAACAGGAGAAGCATTAAAAGATGTTCCGTTTGATATCTGTTTTACCAGTCCTCTGGCAAGAGCGAGACAGACAGCACATTATGTGCTGGGAAACAGGCAGATTCCTGTTATTGAGGATAAAAGAATCCAGGAAATTGATTTCGGAGTTCTTGAAGGAAGCCGGTTTAAGGATGAACAAGGGAAGATCATCAGCCATGAAATGGAAATTTTCTTTGAAGAGCCACAGAAATTTGAACGTCCTCAAAACGGCGAAAACATTTCTGATATCCTGAAACGCACCAGAGAATTCTGGGTGGAGAAAACGACAGATCCTGCTCTGGCAGACAAAACAATTCTTGTTTCTTCTCATGGATGTGCAGTTCGTGCACTGCTTCAGAATGTCTATCAGGATCCGGAACATTTCTGGCATGGATGTGTGCCTCCAAACTGCAGTATCAATCTGCTTGAAGTAAAAGATGGAAAAGCCAGATTTCTGGAAGAAGATAAAGTTTATTCTGAAATATAACAATTCTGTAAAATAATCCGGTGGAAAACTGTGCTTTGAGTACAGCTTTTCTGCCGGACTTTTAATATATTTTGTTACTGTTTATACACCACTATCCCGAGACATACAAGCCAAAATTCCATTGCCACAGGCAATCTGGAATGAATTTTGGCTACGTTACTGTGAACGGAGTGAACAGTAACGTTTGATTCTTTTTCTTCTGTCTTTATATGCCAGAAACAGAATCGTCAGAAACGTGACCGTCTCCGCTGCAAGAAGAGAGATCCAGATTCCATTTAATCCAAATAATTTCGCAAGTATAACTGCACAGATAACAATAGCAACAATTCCTCTCAGGAATGATCCGACAATCGCGATTTTCGGTTCATCTACTGCTGAGAAATATGCCACCAGTACAATATTGATTCCTGCCACTATAAATCCAAGGAAATACAGACGCAGTCCTGTATGTGCATAATTCAACAACTGAACATTGTTTTCACTGTTGAAAATGCTGATCAGCGTGTCGGTTGAAGTCCAGATGATCAATTGGGTCAGTGCTTCTACAGCAAGACATACGAGCAGGCTCCATTTCAGAAGTTTTCTTACCTGAGTGGGCTGGCCTTTTCCGTAGCTTTCACTGATCAGGGGCTGTGCTCCCTGAGCCAGACCGTTGAAAATTGCAAATGCCACGATAGAAAGGTTTGCCACAACTCCATAGGCTGCTACACCCATATTTCCCGCGATTCCCAGGATCAGAAAGTTAAATACAATGGCGATCACACCGGAAGACAGTTCACCGACGAATGCGGAAACTCCTAGCTGACAGCAGGAAATCAGGTGTCTGAATGACGGTTTTTTCCAATGGAATCCTACATGATTTCTGCTGCTTCTGTAGTGTATGGTACAGACGCTCATTGTTACGATCGGACAGATTGCAGTAGCCAGTCCTGCTCCGGAAAATCCCAGACCGACTGGGAACATGAATATATAATCAAATATAATGTTAAAGATACTTCCACTGATGGAACCGATCATTGCAATAGAAGGCGCTCCATCGTTTCTGGCAAATGCAGTAAATGTATAATTTGACATGAAGAATGGTGTTGCGATCAGAATAATTCTCACATAATTTCGTCCAAGTCCGATCAGTCCGGCATCTGCACCCAACAAAGCCAATGCTTTGTCCGGAATAAAGATTCCGATCAGCATAAATGGAACTGCAGCCAGTATGCTCCAGGTTACTGACTGTACGAAATAATGTTCTGTATTTTTTCCTTTTGCCCTGCTTATGGCATACCTGGTAGCGGAACCAATCCCGATCATAGCCCCAATCGCATAGATCAGTCCATAAACCGGCAGGATCAAATTGAGAACTGCCAGTCCGTCAGCACCGGAATATACAGATATAAAGAAAGTATCTGCCAGAACATAAACAGAAATCCCAATCATTCCGGCAACACTCTGGGTTACATATCTGGTGAATCTTTTCAGCATAATACTTCGCTCCTTCGTTATATTGTCAGCATTGTCTTCCTTTCATCTGCAGACTTATCTCACCATTATACCCATATAAAACAAAAATGCAACCACAAAAACTCCAGACATAAAAATCTCCTTAAGCAGATTTTCCAACGCTGCTCAAGGAGACTCCAGTTGATCTTATTTATGTTTATTTCTTTGTCTTTTCTCAAAATTTCACTGATAACAGCGACTACTTTTCCTGTACATTAATGATTACTTTCATTGTAGTTTCACGATTATCATCAATGTACTGATATGCTTTTTTATATTCCTTAAATGCAAATGTTTTAGAAATCAGCGGTCTTAAATGCACTTTTCCTTCATTCACCAGTCTGATTCCATCTACATAATCATCATGTCTGTACATCATTGTGCTCTTGATATCAAGCTCATGATCATTTGCAACTGCCAAATCGATCTCAGCCATTCCTGCAAAAACTGCAACCAGCACAATCACGCTTCCTTTTCTTGCATATTTGATCGCCTGTCCCATTGTAATGTTATTTCCTGCACAGTCATAGATAACATCTGCCTTATCCGGTCCAAAGGCTTCTACCATTGCTTCCCCGAAATTTTTATTCCTTGTGTTGACACATACGTCAATTCCACACTCTTTTGCTTTTTCCAGACGAAGATCACTGACATCTGTGATCATAACTTTAGCTGCTCCCATCCCTTTTGCAGACTGCGCTACCAGATTTCCGATCGGACCGGCTCCTATCACCACAATATTCATTCCTGTTACATCGCCCATCTGTTTAACACCATGAACAGCTACTGCCAGAGGCTCGATCATTGCGCCCTCTTCATAAGACATATCTTCCGGTATCGGTGTTACTTTTGATGCATCAACTGCAAAATACTCGGATGCAGTTCCTGTTGTCTGGAATCCCATTACTTTCAGTTCTTCACAGAGATTGTATTTTCCGTGACGGCATGGATAACAATGTCCACAATATACCTGTGGCTCAATTGTTACTTTCTGTCCCACATGAAATTCTGTTACTGCATCACCTGTTTTTACCACTTCTCCTGATACTTCATGTCCCTGGGTTACCGGGTATTTTGTAAAAGGATGTTTTCCGTGATATACATGGATATCAGAACCACAGATACCAATATTCATAATCTTAACCAAAACCTGGTTGTCTTTAATCTCTGGTACGGGAACCTCTCTGAAAATGATTTCTCCTGGATTTGTCATAACCTGCTGTAACATAATATTTTCCTCCTTGTTTGTTGAATGTACTTTGAACTTCTTGTTATTTACTATCTTTTATTAAATGTTTTATTAAAGTAATTACATTATTATTCAAATATATAACTTTGTCAATAAATATTTAAGAATATTTCTCATTTCTACCAGTTGCACAAAGTAAAGATTTTGTTTTTATGCAGATTTTACTATAGCAATCCTTCTGATTGTCTTCGGAATTCCCTCAACAAAAACACCCTGATCACAACGTTTCATTGTTGTAATCAGGGTACTTTTTGTATTCAGATATTTTTTTACTATGATATATCGGCAGATTATAGGCAAATCTATATCTTTCCGATAAAATCCTGCAGGAAATGCTTTGCTGCACCTACAGCTGAGGCTTCTTTCTTATAAGAACAGTTTTTCAGATATCTCAAATCATGATCAAATCCATTATACTTCATTACTTTTTCCCCAAGAGGTATCATATAATCTGAGAGATATCCACCCATTTCACCTCCAAGAATGATATCCATATCATATGCCATGCGCAGATTTGAAATCAGAATTGCAAGATAATCAAGATACTCTTCCCATTTTTTCTCTGCCTTTTCATCATTGTTTTGAAGCAGCTGCATAAACTGTTCCACAGAATCCTTTGACTCACCAACAAGTGCGCCTGCAGCGCAATAAGCATCTGCACAACCTGATTTTCCACAATAACACTTGCGGCCCTGAGGTACAAGTATCATATGTCCAAATTCTCCGGCCTTCTGATTTTCTCCGGAAAACAAATTTCCCCCTATGCAAAATGCACCGCCAAGAGTCTGATTCAACGAAAGGTAAATTGCATTCTGATAGATGTTCATATCTTCTGCCATCATTGCCGCATTGGCATCATTTGAAAAATAAACCGGGACAGAAAATGCCTGTTCCAGGAAACTGAGACTATAGTTTTCAAGTTTCAGTGCGTGGGATTTTATCACCAGTTTCTGCTCCTGATTAATGATTCCCGGAATAGAGATTCCAACACCCAGAAGCTTTTCTTTCTGTTCTGCATCATTCATATAATCCAGAAATTTCGTCGCAAAATCTGCCACCTGACTGCAATATGACATATCAGATACAAATTTCAGACGGATCCGCTCTGATTTCACAATCTCATACTTCAGATTTACCAGCACCATTCCCAGATGATTTGCAGTGATCACAATTCCCATTGCATAACGATAGGATGGATTGATTCCAATACTTTTAGCCTTTCTTCCTCCTGTGGATTCATATTCTCCAGTTTCTATTATGATGCCTTTTTCCAATAAATCTTTTACATTAGACAGAACTGTTGGCATACTCAGATTCAGTTCTTTGGATATTTCCACTTTTGATGTGGATTCTCTATTTATAATATAATTTACGATTTTTGATTTCGTGGCAAATTTCTTTTCCAGTCCGCTCATTCTGTTTCTACCTTCTTTTATGAATGTATTTATAAAAGAATGATACCTGTTATTGTCATATTTGTAAATAGCCATTGTCTCTCGAGAGTGTGTTGCAACAGATAAATTTATATCGTCCGGATGAAATATTATATTTCATTTTTCACATTAATGATATAAAATTATCAATGTAAATATCAGGGCATATTCGAATAATCATTTCTAAACTTTTTCAAATATGCTCCGGAAAGGAACTTTTATACCAATGAAAACCAAGATTCAGGATATGACCTCCGGTTCACCGGGACGGTTGATCATTCTTTTTGCAATTCCCCTGATGCTGGGAAATATCTGTCAGCAGCTTTATACAATGGTGGATACCATGGTTGTTGGCCAGATTGCAGGTGTGGAGGCTCTTGCCGCACTGGGTGCTGTTGACTTTCTGATGTGGGTTGTCACAGGAATATCCACAGGACTCACTCAGGGATTTTCCATTCAGCTCTCCCAGTATTATGGGGCAAAGGATTTTGAAAATCTGCGTAAATCTTTGGCTCACAGTTACCGGCTGACCGCATTCATCGCAGCCGGAGTATTGATTCTCAGCCAGTCATTTGCTTCGCTGGTATTAACAGGGCTGCATACACCTTCCAATATTATCGGAATGTCTCTGTTATATCTGCGCATCATTTTCTGTGGAATCCCCGCCACAGCAGCCTATAATATGTTCGCCTCTGCCCTAAGGGCTATGGGAAACAGTAAAACACCGCTGACCGCAATGATCATCGCATCTGTGCTGAATGTCTCACTGGACATCCTTTTTGTGGCAGGCTTCGGATGGGGTGTGGCAGGAGCAGCAATCGCAACTGTGATCGCACAGAGCTTCTCCGCTGTTTACTGTTTCCTGATTTTACGCAGAATTGATATCGTTCATCTGACCAGAGCAGATTTTATGCCTGCCTCCGGCATGAATGCCCGCCTGATGAAGCTTGGTATTCCTGTTGTATTTCAGAATATCATCATCGGTGTGGGCGGTCTGGTAGTCCAGTATGTGATCAATGGCTACGGTTTCCTTTTTGTAGCAGGATTTACAGCTACAAACAAGCTTTATGGTCTACTGGAAATGGCTGCTATTTCCTATGGATATGCCATCGTTACCTATGTGGGTCAGAATCTGGGAGCCAGAAAGATTGACAGGATCAGAAAAGGCGTCCGCAGCAGTATGCTGCTTTCCCTGCTTACCTCACTGATCATTTCTGCTGCCATGTTTTTATTTGGAAAAAATATTCTCTCACTTTTCATCTCAGGTGAACCGCAGCAGACACAGCAGGTACTTGCAATTGCTTTTAAATACCTCTCTATTATGGCTGCCATGCTCTGGGTTTTGTACTTTCTGTACGTGTACAGATCTGCACTTCAGGGACTGGGAGATACCTTAATGCCTATGGTAAGTGGTATGGCTGAATTTGTCATGCGTATCAGTGCTGCACTGATCCTTCCCCATTTTATCGGACAGGACGGTATTTTCTTTGCAGAGATTGCAGCATGGAGCGGAGCCACTGTGATCTTATGCATCAGCTATTATGTACGGATGCATAAATATCATTAAGACAAAACAGGCACATAGTCCCGGATATCCGGTATATGTGCCTGTTTTTTGATCAGTCGATCCTGGTACAGCGAAAATTATGTAAGATTCTTAATCCATTTATATTTCTTATAATGTTTATAGACCACCGGCAGTTTAATGATCTCGTCCAGATTGAGTACAAAGTAGACAACCATAACCGGCAGTTTCAGGATAAATGCGCAGATGCATCCCAGAGGAACAATGATACACCACAGAGTTACAGAATCACACAGCATTCCAAATTTGGAGTCTCCGCCTGCTGCGAAGATTCCGCCTATTGTCATACAGTTTACTGATTTTCCTGCGATGTAATAGGAAGAGATCAGCAGCATTTTTTGCAGATATCCGCGGGCTGTCGGGGTGAGATCTACCATTTTTGTGATAAATGGGGATAAGGCAATCAGGACAAGGCCTGATACAATTCCTGCAATAATCGCAGTTCTGGTAAGTGTCTCGCCTACCTCTTTTGCTTCCTGCAGACGGTCTGCACCAAGACGGTTTCCCACTATGATACTGCCTGCATTTCCAAGTCCGAGGCAGAAGCATACAACAAGATTTTTGGAAATATTCGCTATTCCATTGGCGGCAACAGCATCCGTTCCCAGATGTCCCATGATCACAGAATACATGGAAAAACCTATTCCCCATGCAAGATTATTGATCAATAACGGAACGGCTTTCTGCCAGAAACGGCCAAATAACTTTTTCTCACAGCTTCTGAGACTGAATTTTACAGCTCTGATCCTGCACAATACATAACCAACACTCCACAGGAACTGCACAACTGTTGCAAGTACGGTTGCCAGTGCAGCACCTTTAATCCCCATCTTCGGGAAGCCGGACAGTCCGAAAATGAAAACAGCATTCAATGCAATATTGAGAATTACCATAACCCCATTGATCAGGGTACTCATATTTACTGCGCCACAGTTCTTCATGATTGCCAAGAAAGTCTGTGCAATTCCCGAAAACACATAGGAAATGCCAATCACCCTTAAATACTCACTTCCCAGAACGATCAGAGTTTTCTCATTTGTCAGGATTCTCATGAGCTGTTCCGGAAAGAAAAGGGTTCCTGCCAGAAATACTACTGCAATACATCCACAAATCTTTGTCACAAGGCTGAACACCTGGGAAATACCTGTGTAATCCCCTTTTCCATAATATTGTGCCACAAACATATTCTCGCCTGCCATAAATGCAAACATAAACAGATTAAATACAAAAGTAACCTGTGTGGCCAGTGATACAGCTGACATGGCATCCTGGCTTAACTTTCCCAGCATGATCGCATCACATGCTCCGACCAGGGCTGTCATGAACTGCTGAAGTGCAATCGGAAGTGCCAGCCTGACTATTTCTTTTCGTAAACTTCGTTTACGCTCATCCATTATCTTTTTTGCTCCTGTATAAAATATTAATGATACTCATCAGTCAATTTTCAGAATCATATTCAGGATTCTTCTTGCGCTGAGACGGATCTCTGCTTCAGTAATAAATCCTTTTTCGTATGCTTCTTTTATGCGTTCCGGATATCCTGCTGCCATCTTGATATCGTTTCCTGCTTTTGTCTCGCGGTAGTGTTCTCCAAATGTCCACCAGTCTGTTGTAACCAGTCCGTCGAATCCCCATTCATCCCGGAGAATACCTGTCAGGAGTTCTTTGTTCTCTGAAGCGTGGATGCCGTTGATCAGGTTATAGGAGGACATAATTGTATATGGATGAGCCTCTTTTACAATGATCTCAAACTGTTTCAGATAAATCTCACGGAGTGCTCTCTCTGATACTCTGGAATCAGAATCCTTACGGTTTGTCTCCTTATTATTGGCTGCAAAATGCTTCACACTTGCTCCGATATGCTGAGACTGGATGCCTCTTACCATAGCTGCACCTGTCTTTCCTGCAAGATACGGATCTTCAGAATAATACTCAAAGTTACGACCACAGAGCGGGCTTCTGTGGATGTTGCAGGCAGGAGTAAGCCAGATACTGATATTATTTTCTTTTACTTCTTCCGCTCCTGCTTTACCAACTTTCTCTACCAGTTCTTCATCCCAAGTGCTGGCAAGAAGTGTGGCACATGGCCAGGCAGTTGTGTTCACTCCGCATTTCGGAAGAATACGAAGTCCGGCTGGTCCGTCTGCAGTCATCACATTCGGGACTCCGTATTCCGGAAGATTTCCCATTCCAAATGTATTGGCACATCCTGTGTTTGGCTGTCCGCCAAGGAGATTGATACAGTCATCCAATGTCAGGACATCCATAAACTCATCCAATGTCATTTTACCATCTGCTACATCAGAGAAGCGAACTCCCTTGGAATCAAGAAAATCAAGAAAGTCTATTCCTTTTTGTCCTCTTGTATCAGGGCATGGAAGACCGATGGCATATTTATCCTGTCTCGGAAGTCCTTCTTCTTCCACATATTCACGCTGTGAAAGTTCCTCATAAGAACCGTCCGCAAGCATACGTTTCTGAAGATGATATGGTGCTGCCTTCCGGCTTAACTGCTCAGTTACTGTATCTTCTTTTACTACATATGTAAAGTCAATCTTCGCTGCATCTCTTACGTTTGTACCAATATAGATTGCATATTCTCCTGCTTCCAGAACATATGCAGACTTGCATACTTTGCCCAGATCATCGTAAGACGCCATCTGATTTACAGGAAGTTTCAGGGTAAGAATCTGGCGTTCTCCCGGCTGAAGAATGCTGGTCTTTTTGAATGCTCCCAGCACTTTCGCAGGCTTTCCGAGTTTACCCTGTGGTGCTCCGTAATAGAGCTGGACAACTTCTTTTCCTGCTGTTTTTCCGGTATTGGTTACTTCAGTAAGAACTGTGATCACACCGTTTTCTTCGGAAGCACCAGTCACCTTCCAGTCAAAATCTGTGTAGGAAAGTCCAAATCCAAACGGATAATTTACTCTCTCCGCTGCACCCGGAATAGTCTCAAAGTAACGGTATCCTACATAAATATCTTCTGTATAATCTACATAGAATGCAGACTCATGGAAGTTTGCTGTGGATGGATAATCTTCCAGATCTTTTGCATAAGTATCGGATAATTTACCGGATGGATTAACATCACCACAAAGTATATCTGCTGTTGCAAGACCACCTTCCATACCACCCTGCCATGCCATCAGTACTGACTGGATCTCATCGCAGTCTCTGAACCATTTCGTGTCCACGATACCGCCAACATTCATCACTACGATTACATGTGGGAATGCTTTCTTTACTTTCTCTACCATGGTATTCTCTGCATTTGTCAGGCAGAAATCACCGTTTTCAAAAATCTTCGCTGACAACTCGGAGTTTCTTTTTTCCTCTCCGTCAAGAACGTATCCATCCTGTGCTGCTTCACATTTTCTGTCCCATCCTTCGCCTGAAAAACGGCAAATGGTAATTACTGCAGTATCTGTATATTCTCGCGCTTCATTCAGAAGTTCATCCGGGAGCTCCGGCTCAACTGTCATACCTGGTACTGCACCATCTGCGTATTGTTTCTGAATATCTTTTTCATAATATTTCGCAAGTTTATCGAAAACTTCTACTTTTCCCTCATCCTCTTTAATCTTCATGCCCTCATAAAGATTACGGATATATTCTACAGTTACATCGCCGCTTCCTCCGCCGCCTTTTACGTAGTCTACAGTACCCTTACCAAAGAGTGCGACTTTCGTCCCTCTCCGAATCGGAAGTGTATTTTTCTCATTTTTCAGAAGGACCATTCCCTCTCCTGCTGCCATTCTGGAAAGTGCAATGTGTTCTTTACTTCCTGTAACTCTCCGTCCATCTTCTCCCAACGGAAGCACCGGCTGGAAGAAGCTTCTCTGCCATTTTGCCATTATCTTAATTCTCCTTTAATTCTCCTTAGTCAAGCAGATAAAATCATCCGCTTCGCTACTTGCCTGATTTGGTTAAAGTTCTTCTTTCAAAAATGCAAAAGGTTCTTCATCCTGAAGGAAATGCATAAGCTGATATGCACACATGATCGCTACATTTTCTTCACGCAGAATCCTCTTTACTTCTTCTCTGTCAGCAAGTACAACTTCAATTTCTTCGGAATCCTCCTGTGCCGCTTTACTGATCTCGCCTTCCGCGTAACCGTAAACAGTCGCGCAGGATTCATCTGTCATGCCAACCGTTGTGAAATAAGGTTTCTCAAATGCAGGATCTACTTTCAGAGGTGTGAATTTCAGTCCTGTTTCCTCGTACATTTCTCTTACTGCACCCTCATGGAATTCTTCGTTCGATTCTACCAGACCTGCCGGGAATTCATAGATGTATCCGCCGATTGCATATCTGTACTGACGTACCAATACAACCCTGTCTTTTTTCTCTCCGTAAAGACTGTAAATAATTACACCATCCGGAGTATTTTTACCTGTTTTTATTTTTAATTCGTTAATACTCTTCGCACGGGATGCCACAAAATATGACACAGGAGTGTTGTGAATGCTTGTTGCATTTAAATGATACAAATTTAAAAATTTACAATCTGTCAGTTTTTCAATATTGTGTATCTGTCCCATAATGGATACTTCCTTTCGCTTTCTATACCTTCGCTGATTATTACAGCCAATTTTCTTCTATCTCTGTTTTTAGTTCGCAAAACATCTGATAAAACTCTTCTTTTGCATCAGCTATAATTCCTAACGCAATTTTCTGATTGTAAGAATGTGTAACATTATTTCTTGCCTGCAATGCACGAAGCCACTGCTCCTCATCTCTTATCATTCCTGCTTTATAGGCAGTCTTCAGAATGATTTTCGGTGAACCTGTTGCTCCCTCTGCATATCCATGAATCTCCAGTATTTCTTTCATCATTTTCCATGACTGCTCAAAACAAATTTCATACAATCCTACGAGTCCGGTAATCACTACATTATCATATGGTTCTTCATAATTATAAATATCTTTCATGTTAGACAGTGCATTGCAGAAATTCTCATATTTTCTCATACAAAATCCTCCCTTCCTTCTCTATAGATTCTCTTAATTCATCCTGCATGTCACGATCAAGATTTACAATATCATACTCCAGAAGAGTACTTGTCTCTTCATCCACATCTAACGCAAACCTTGCAAAATCTCCTCCTGTGACTGCAATATCTATATCACTTGTTCTTCTGAAATCTCCTCTTGCTCTCGAACCAAAAAGAATTACTTTTTCAATATCATATTTTTGCGCAAGGTTTCGGATTTCTTCTATAACTTCCGGTCTGATTCCTGTATCATTCATTTTATAAACCTCACATTCCGATGTTTATATCGTCTGTTTTATCTTACCATATTATCGTATCTTTTTTAAGTCTGTCTGACAATTTCCGTAATTATTTTTTGCACATAAAAAGAAGGGGCTGTCGGTTAATACCACATTTCGGCATCCTCAGTAGTAATTGAAAGGATCCCTGTAAGGACGAGGCTTGTTAGCCTTCTACCTTGCAAGGGATCCTTTTTTCTATGAAAGATGAAATTTATTTTTGGCCGCAAAAATCCCTTGTCTGGATTTTTACAGCTACACTTTTGATCAAACTGTTTTTCCCTCAAACTTCTTTAATTTTTCATTGAGAAAACGACAGTATTTATTTATATTCCTTCCGATTGCATACAACATGAATTCTTTGTACACTTTATCTGCAGAACGGTAATTAAAACGCCTAAAGTTTTCGTTTTCTTTGATATCACCGAAATGTCCTTCTGTCTGGATCGAACGTGTCTGCCGTTTCAGGATTCCACGCTCACTTTGGATGTTTGCATGGGATTTTTCACGCAGTTCTTCCCACTGCTCATTGATCTTCATTACCTTGTTTCTTTCAGTATCTTTTTCGGCATTATATTTATACAGACAGCGTGCTTTATGTTCGCATCCACTGCAATCGGCGCAGCTGTATACTTCAAAGGTCTGGGTATCACCATTCTGCTCTTTGGTTTCCGTTCTTATGTGACGTAATTCACGTCCGTCATGGCAGATATAAAACTGCTCATCTTCAAACACCTCAACCTTCATATTGTAATATTTGCTAATATCTTCTGCATATGCACGTGTTTTACGTTTCTCATGATCCTGCAGTTTCAGGATCTCAAGCGGAGAGCAGTTATCAATCTCAATAACTGTATTATTTGCGAGTTTCTTATGCTTTGACAGCTTCCTTTTTCGGTTCTTTTCTATTACACTGCGGACTTTATCCATTCCTTCGATCACAAACATCTGCGCATTCCCGATATCATACTTTAGCCCATAACCATTCTCCTGCAAAAATGTATTATATCTGGTAAAAGTCAGCTCGATAGAATCCAGCAGGTCAGAAAAATCTAAATCCTCCATCACTTTTTTCAGGGTAGAAAATGGATCGTCGTCGGGTAAACTCAATTCATAGAAACTAAAGTTAATTTTCTGTTGCCCTAATTCAAAAAAGTCGGTATAATAATTATAGTAATCCTCGTAAATAATGCATTTAAGACAGTTCAGCAGAGTGCGAAAGACAAGAAAGATATCTGCAGGCGTGCTGACGCACGGCAAAGATATCTGACGCAGGATTTCACACTCTGATGGACTGGATTAAGATGCATTATTTTAGAGGATTGCTATAGTTGTTAGCATAGTTAAATTATAACATGTAACGGAGAGAAAGATGGTTGTCGTTAGCCATTTTTTTTCTTTTTTTGATAAAAAATTGGGGGAGGGTGTGAATCGGTATGAGTCACACCCTCCCTCTCTTAGAACTATCTATTTCCCGACAGCCCCTTCCATAATCCTTTTCAAACTGTTATTTAATCTTCACGCCTTTCACCTTAGAATAACCACTGTAAACCTTTTTCCCATTTACCACACGGTAGGCACGTACCTTGTAATAATAGGTTTTCTTAGAAGTAAGCTTCTTATTGGTATAAGAAACTGTGCTTCCTTTTTTAATTGTTGAGACTGCTTTATATTTTCCGTTTTTGGATGTTGCACGATATACAACATAGCCCTGGGCATTGCTTATCTTTTTCCATTTCAGCTTTGCCTGTTTCTTTCCGGCTGTTACGGTTACAGCAGGTGTTTTGAGCTTTACAGTCTGTCCCGGTGTCGGCTGCGGCGTTGTTGTCTGTGTTTTTACTGAGATATTCTTGTCGTAGCTGCTCCTCACAGCATTGCCCCATTTGCCTGAAACAGCCTGTACACTGTAATAATAGAGAGTATCCCCTACTGTCCTGGCATCTGTGTAAGTAAGCTCTTTTGTCTCCGCAATCTGTGTAAACCGGCTCTCTCCCATCCTGCGTCTGAGGATCAGATAGGAATCTGCAGCATCATATTTATCCCAGGTAATCATTACTGTATTTCCGGAAGCCTTGCATGCTTTCACAGTCGGCATTCCTGCTGCAAAAAGATCCTTTGCAGTACCTTTTACCACTACATGGCACACAGCTGTTACATTCTGATCTGTTTTTACGCGGATATCTGTCTCACCTACAGAAAGCGGTGTGACAACTCCTTTCTGATCCACCTTTGCAACATGTACATTGTCAGAAGTCCATACCAGCTCTCCACCACTTCCCTGAGGGCTGAAGGTCCATGTCAGTGCATGAGCTCCACTGTCAATTGCCAGGGTCAGAGTCTTATCACTGAGAGTAATCCCCTCCGCAGGGGCAGTTACCGTTACCTGACAGGTACCCTTGGTACCATTATCAGAAGTCAGGGTAATCTCTGCTGAGCCTGTGCCAACAGGAGTTACCTTTCCGTTTCCGTCAACAGCTGCCACTGCAGTATTTGAAGATGCCCAGTTCAGGGAAGAAGGTTTCGCGCCATTTGGAGAAATGGTATAATCCAGTGTTCTGGAACCACTTTTTGTTGAAAGCGCCAGGCTTGACGGGGAAATGCTGATACCTGTAATGTCAACCGGTCTGGAAGATACGGAAATATTACAGGTTGCATAAACACTTCCGGAAACCCTGGCAGTGATAACTGCCGAACCCTCCCCTGCTGCTGTTACCACTCCGTCATTTACCCTTGCAACAGAACTGTTGGAGGAATTCCAGGTTACTGTTCCCACTGAATCAGAAGGAAGGAGTGTATAAGTCAGGGTATAGCTGTCCCCTTTGGAAAGAGAAAGCTCAGAAGCATTCAAAGTAATATGCTTTGGTGATGCCGGAAGCCCGGCCTCAACGGCCTTCAGCAGCTGGGTTGCTTCATAAACCCTGTTTGCAGAAGCATCCAGAGTAGTCAGTGCGCTGTCTGCCTCAGCATAGGCTCCGGAGAAACCGCTGGCCTGTGACCATCTGGAACGCTCCGCATTGGCTTTTCCCATCATACGGATCAGCTCGCTTTTATCTGCGGCTTCAAAAATCTGTTTATTATTGTTATACGGATCACAGCCGGTGATATCCGTACCGCCACACAGGGCAAACATGACACGAAGTACACTTCCGTCTGAAGGATGGCTTGCCCCCATGCCTACACCCATAAATACATTATCAAGAGTATAAGTCCAGCCGGAAGCTGAACAATAGGAAAACTCTGTCAGATCCGGAGAATATTTATTTCCTGTCAGCTTATAGGGCTCTCCTGTCCATGTAGATGTTTCCGCCAGAACTCTCTTGATACATTCCGGCGTATTCAGGCTGCCACTGTCACAGTTTGCAATTCCCCTGAGATAAAAACCATAGCTTGAATTTGTGTCATAAAGGGGTGTGATCCCATTTTCGCTTAATCCACGCAGCAAAACATCTGCACAGGTTTCCCCTTTGGAAAATTCTACCTGTGTAGGTTCCAGAATCATACCCTGTCCGATAGTATTCTTTTCCACTGTCAGAGTCAGAGTGTCTGCCAGGACATCTGTCTGTCCAAGTGCAAAGATTCCAACAGCCATTCCGGCTGCCAGAGTCAGGCCTTTCACAGCCTGTAACAACTTATTCTTTGTCATTTTCATTTTCCTCCTTATTTTCGGGCCGCTGCAGCAGCCCGTATTTTCTTTTTACTCTTTCCAGTTTCTCCAGCAGAGGTCTGCTTAAGATCCACAGGAAAATCACTGTAGAAGTTGCCTGTACCAGATCCACCGGTGCACCCGAGATATAAAATGCGATCAGACTTTTCTTAGTGATCCGTCCATAAGCCATCAGGATAGATGCCGGGTTCATAATTCCTCCAAAGATCAGAAACACACTCAGGAATCCGTAGATACACAGATCAATCTTTCTGGCTTTGAGAATCCCTTTCTGAAAAAGAATTCCAGCCAGATATCCGATCATTCCATAGGAGAACATCTGCCACGGAGTCCAGGGTCCCTGCCCGAAAAACATATTTGAGATCATCATGATCAGACAGGCGCAAAGGAATCCTGCCTCACCGCCTAAGGATACTCCGGTAAGGATTACGATAGCGGCGATAGGCTTAAAGCTTCCAATCATAAAGAAAGCGCTTCTGCCTGCCACTCCAAGGGCGGCCATTACAGCAATGACCATAATCTCTCTTGCCTGTGGATGCCGCCCCTCAAATACCATAAAAAATGGAATCATGGAATAGGCAAGCACTAACAGGCTGATGATAACATCATGTTTGCCATGAAACTTATGTACCAGGATAAAAAGCACCAGTGGCACAAATGCCAGAAACATGACCAGTCCGATCCAGGTACGCTTCTCGATCTTTCCTTTGTGTATAGGCTGAATAATGATGCCATCCTCTTTCAACTCATATTCTTCCAGATCGTCTTCGGAAGTGTCTGCCAGAGAACTTTGTTCCACCACGGACTTTCCGGATTTTAAAAGCTGTTCATTCCGGGTTTCTCCCCAGAATCGATCCATAAACTGGTCTAAAGCCTTTCCTTCAAGCACGCAGCCACCTCCTTTCCGGTAACTGCATCAGGAAAGTAATGTCTCGCCATACGGTTTGCAGCAGTAGTGTAGAAACTGTTTCCTGCAAAAAATTCTGCCGCCGGTTTGCTGGTCACCACATTTCCCTGGAAAAACAGACCAACCCTGTCTGCATACTCTGCTACAAATTCCACATCATGGGAGATCATAAAGATCGTGATGCCATGCTCCTGAAGTTTCTTAAGGATTTCCCCCAGTTCCTGTTTATACTCTGCATCCAGCCCCTTGGTTGGTTCATCCATCAAAAGAAGCCGTGGCTGCAAAAGAAGTACTTTTGCCAGTGCCAGACGCTGCTGTTCTCCTCCGCTTAGATCATAAGGATGACGATCCAGCAGCCCTTCCAGTCTGGTCAGGCTTACGATCCCTTCGATGGCTTCTGCCTTCTTCATAGAAGCTGTATATTCCGGAGATTTCTTCTCTTTTGCCCCGCCGATGATGGAATACAGATCTTCCCGGACTGTCTTTCGGATAAACATACTCTGGGGATTCTGCGGCAGGACACCCAGATAGCCTCTGTAGAGCTGAGTATCTGTATACCTGCGGATATCAACGCCATTTAACAGGATTTTTCCGCGATACGGAGCCCGGACACGACTGATCAGGGATAACGTTGTGCTCTTTCCTGTTCCGTTTCCGCCAACCAATGCATAGAATTCTCCCTGCTTCACCTCCAGATTCAGATCCTGCACCACATCTCTGCCATCCTTTTCATACCGAAACCATACATCTTTTACCTGAATTGCAGGAGTTTCAAATTCTTTCGACATATGAGGTATCTTACTTCTAAGAGTATTTAATGTTTTATGTAATTTACTGTTGCTTTTTGAGTTGACCTCATTTGTGTCTATATTTATATCTGTTGAGCTATTCTGTGTAAAATCATCCGTTTTTGTAGATTCGAATTCATTATTTTTTTCGAAAGCTCTGTCATGTTTTTCGACATTCATTTCGTCATGATAACTCTCATTCAACAGTTGTTCCCGGTCATGGCACACTTGTTCCAGTTTGTCATGTCGTGCTTTCTGCATCACCTGTGTAATCCAGTTTCTGCCCTCACGGACTGTCAGCGGGCACGGCAGATCACTTTCTACTTCCGCATAGATCTGCATGGGAACCGGCATGGACAAAAACATTCCATGATGTTCCTTTTTCAGAAATTCTCCGATTTCCCGTGGAGTTCCCTGTGTGAGCAGACTGCCCTTATCCATTACATATACTTTGTCTGCCCAGGGAATCACATCCTGCAGACGATGCTCTGTAAGGATTACAGTTGTACCAATATCCCTGTTGATCTTCCGCACAGTTTCCAGAAAGTCAGAGGCAGCAATCGGATCCAGCTGAGACGTAGGTTCATCCAGAATCAGAAGTTTTGGATGCATGGCCATAATCGCTGCCAGATTCAATAACTGTTTCTGCCCTCCGGAAAGTTCCGACACATTTTTATAAAACCACTGATGGATGCCGAAATAACTTGCCATCTCTGCTACCCTGAGACGGATAGACGGCGTATCGTATCCCAGACTCTCCAGTCCAAAAGCCAGTTCATGCCAGACTTTATCTGTTACAATCTGGTTCTCCGGATTCTGTAATACATATCCGATCTCCTGACTCTGCTGTCTGTGATCAATCTCAGTCAGATTCTGACCATAATAGCAGATCCGTCCAGATTTGCTGCCATAAGGGGCCAGATCTGATTTTAGCTGCCGCAGCAGTGTGCTCTTGCCGCAGCCGCTCTTACCACATAGTACATTAAAGGTTCCTTCCTCTACATCCAGCGTTACATTTTCCAGAGAATCCCTGTCCCCATTTGCATAACGGAAGGAAAAATTCTTCACTTCTATTATCTTCATTTGTGCTCTCCTTCCATTTCATTTGCAAGTTCTTCATAAATCTGTCTGTAGGTTACCGTCATCTCACTGTGTACATGACTGCGGCTCTTTTTCATAGCGTATTCCTCGCTGAGATCCAGCATCAGCGGCAGAAAACAGAAAATCCCAAAACTGATAAACGTAATGACCGCAAGTACCGGACTGCAGGACTGCCTCGGGACACGTCCGAAAATAGTAAACCCTGCCAGAAGGATTCTTGGATTATATTGGGAAAAAGCAGCGCCATGACAACATCCGTATCCGGAAACCACAAAAAGCACTGCCAGCATCCCGCCCAAAATCTTATCTCTCCGATTGAAACGATAAATAGAAAAAGCAGTCCGGCCTTTCAGTCCATATCCTCTGCTTTTCATAGAATCTGCTGTCTCAATCGCATTTTCCAACGCCCATGTCACAAGAATTGATACCATATTTAAGGCATACCGGACTTTCTTAAACCATTTTCCATTGCTCACATCCATTCCCACACATTTCTGTCCATTGCGGATTACTTTCAGCTGTGCAATAAAATGCGGCACAAACCGAAGTGCCATGGACAGCATCAGGGACATTGCCGGAATGATCCTGCCGAAAAGGTAGATAAATTTGTCACTGGTCATGATCTGGTTATAACAGGAGAACCACAGGATCATGATAAAGAGCACACATCCCAGAACAATTCCATATACCAATGCTTCCAGTGTAACCCAGTTTCCACTGCTCTCGATATAAAGCAGCGGTGTCACTCCATAATGGTTAAACATCGGATTCAGCAGTGCGACGATCAAAAGACTTGGAATTGTCAGGAGAAAGTTGATCTTCAGGACCTTTCCCACTCCGTTCAGCCACATGGAATATGCAGTAGCAGCCACAAAAGACACTGCCAGATAAACCGGATGCTGGATAAACATGGTAAACCCCAGCACCACGGCAAAATAAAAGAAATTCAAAATGGGATGGCATCTGGAGAAGGCATCAGTCATAATACTGATCCCCCACATCCCTGCCAAGATTACAGGTATAACGCCATTCTACGGTATCCCCGTCTTCCAGCGTATACTTGGAGCATCCATAATTCGGATACCAGCCATTAACACAGTACATCCATCCGGAGTCCTTGCCACAGTCAAATTCATACAGATTGTTGATACCTGAAACATAATAACTGTTATACATAGGAGTCCATTCCGATTCCATCTGGATTCCAGCCTCATTGCACACACGTTTCAGTACATCAAATACAGTTTCGCCTTCATAGAATTCCACTTCAGAAGGATACAGGATCCATCCGTCTGCAGGGACAAACTCTGCTTTGGACTCCTTCAGGTCATTCCAGTTATTCAGGATCGTAGAACATTCGATAGAGAAGGTACAGGTCATTGCTGTATCTTCATCCGAACTGTCTCCGCTGCCTGATGTGTCCCCGGAACTGTTGTCTGCAGAAGAACCATCCTGCCCGGAGGTCGGGTTTCTATCTGTATCTGCCTGGTCTGAGGAACTACCGGTAGATTTATTGTCTTTTGACTGTGTATCTTCTCCTTTTGCATTATCTTTGGTATTATCTTTGGTTTCATCATCCGCCTGGTCGTCTGCAGCTTCTCCTGTGGTGGAGCCTCCGATCAGATAAAAATCTCCGCCTGTTTTTGTTACATTAAAAGTAAGGGTTGTCCGTTTTACTTTCTTTTTGCCACTTTCCCTGGTAGAGATCTTCGCAGTATCCAGTTGATAAATCTTTCCATTCTCTTCCAGACAATAGAGAACTTTATCTGCGTTCCATTCTTCTTTCAGATTAAGGGTCAGTTTTGCCGGAGCAGCCAGGTTCATCTTCTCCAGTGTAACCTTCAGTGCATACGGTGCATTATTGGCAGCTTTCTTTATTTCTTCTGTCCCGTCCTCTGTACACTGTACCAGAAGCTTCTGTTCTACAGGATTCTGAATCTGGCTTCCATTGTAGGTCCATTTATATCCAATACCACTGTCTGTTTTTCCCACAAAATAAAACTTCTCATCTTTTCCCGCAATGGTCTCCATCTGCGCCTGGGTGATAATCCCATCCTCCGGAAGCTGCGTCTTTGTTTTTAATGGTTCTACATCTGTATCCTGTTCCTCATCGGAACTGCTCATGATATCTGCTCCCTTTTGGGAAAGCTGTGTCATATTGTCATTTCCGCTGCCGCAGCCTGTGAGGGAACTTACTCCCAGAAACAATGCAAGCCACAGAGCAAGTCCCTTTTTCTTTCTGCTCATTTCTTCTTCCTCCGCTTACGTATAAGAGCTTTCACTCCTGCTTTAATGCCGCTTCCTGCCAGACCTCCTGCCAGAGCACCAGCTGCTGCAAATCCAAAGATCATACCATATTCTTTCTTATCAGAAGTCAGAACACCGGATCCGGTATCCTCTGCTGACTCTATGCTGCCATCTGCATGGTCATCCGCCAGAGAGGTTTCCTCTGATTCCACATAAGGCTCTGCCTCAAAATCCCATCCTACGGAATTTTTACCATTCTTTGACTTGCTGTTCTTTGATTTACTGTTTTTGGAACTGCTTTTAGAGTTCTTATCCGAAGAGTTACCAGAAGCACTCTTTCCTGAATCTCCTGCATTGCCTGAACTTCCTTTGCCTGATGACTTGCCGCCCAGAGATTTACCGGAACCACCGGGCTTTTTCGTATTTATATTACCGCTGCTTCCCGATGGGTCTGCTGCAGGAGCAGAGGTTGGAGTTGGAATAGGAGTCGGCTCCTTTAAACCAGTGCCGGTTCCGTCACCCTTTCCCCCTTTACTGATACTTACATCTGACATATCATAAAGACCTGTTTTTCCGTCTTTCAGACGCTGATAAGCCACCAGTGCATAATACCCCTGTTCTGTAGCCATACCATCCAATGTACCTGCAGCAGCACCGCCATTATTTCCGGCGCCTGCTTTTACATGCATGAATCCACTTCCTGCAATATGATAAGTAATGAGATTCTCTATTGTCCAGTGTCCGCCCTTTATAAAACGGGAATCTGTTTCCGGATCAATGCCCAGACTGCACAAAGCAGTAATGACCTGTGCACAGGATTCCTCTGTTTCGACTCCCATGGTAGAATAACCACCACTGTCGTTCTGCATTTCAGACAGCCGGGCAAGTCCACGGTCAATGGCAGCAGTCACATTTTCATATCCTGCTTTATGGTAGTATGGTGCCAAAGCCTGCAAGGTCATTCCTGTAACATCCGAATCCGCATTACTTCCCATCAAAGCCCATCCACCCCCGGACAGCTCACTCTGCAGCAGGAAATTTACCAGTGCAGCTTCTGAGTTCTGTTCTTTGGCAGACGGATTATCAGGAAAAGAATATTCCGGATGACAGTTCACTGCCAGAAGTGCCCAGATAGGACCATTTAATCCCTGCTCCTTTACCAGACTAAGATCAGAAATGTATTTAAAAAGATTGTAACCGCCTACATTACGGGCATCCTTCCCTTCTGCAGTCAGTACAAGAACCCTCTTGGAATACTCCGTATATTTGGAAGTATTGGTCAGAATTCCTTTCTTTTCCTCAATATAATTTGCTGTATGATTATAATAAGTAGAGAAATATTTCTCCTTCAGACTCAGTCCACCCCTTGCCAGCCCCAGCACATACCATTCACTTCCTACCGAAGGATTGGTATCTGTGGCACGCATATAGGCACTGGTCTCAGCCATGACCTGACTGACAGATTTCTTCAGGGTATTCGCCCCCTGCATAACAGTTACCTTACAGGTCGCTGTCATCTCCGGATGCTCTGCTACTGTCGCTGTGATCGTAGCTTTGCCATTCTTTACTGCTGTGACAACTCCTTTTTTGCTTACCTTTGCAATAGAAGTATTACTGCTCTTCCAGGTAACATTGTAATTTTCCGTAACGGATTCCGGTATTGGAACTACTTTAAGGGTATGTTTCTGGCCACGGTTGATCTTTATGGAGCTGCTGTTAAGAGAGATTCCCTGCAGACCTGCCGGAAAATCTGCCACGATCAGATGCGTTAAAGTTCTGGCACTGTCCAGATAGAAAGTTCCGTCTTCCTGCATCTGTGGGGTCAGTTCCATAAAAGAATCTTCCGCAGATCTGAGGATTCTCGGTTTTGTCAGGCTCTCATACCCTTCCGGTACAGGAAAGGCCAGCGAGATCATTGTCATGGGTTGATATGCTTCTCCTGTACGGATATCTGTATAGGAAATCTCTATGTCATAAAGAAGCTGCGGCAGAGTACCCGGATAAGTTTCTGACAGCTGCTGCATTGTCTGCTGTCCATCAGAACTCTCCTGTACATGAAGCTGCACATACCAGGGATTCCCTGTTACTGTTACTCCATTGACAGAAGAAATCTGAGCTGCAATACGGTTCCGGACAGTTTCCAGTGCCTCTCTGATCCCGGAATTCACCGCTGCCTGCTCATCCTCTGTCAGACTGTCGTAAGTGTCACTGGCAAGACAGAAATCTGCGATCATCTCTGAATCCAGATCTATTTCCTCTGCTTCTGCAGCTTTCTGAATATAAGAACACATGGTCTGTATATCCAGCATGGTTCCGTTGTCTTTCTTATTTTCATTTTCCGATGTTTCTTCTTCATATGCGCCAGTTTCTGTTTCTGATCCGGACGGTTCTGTTTCAGACTGAAACTCATCCGCAGCAGTCCCCTCCCTGTCAGAATCATCACTGTGTACTGCGGCAGAACTTTCTTCGGCCTGTTCTGTATGTATCTGTTCTGCCGGTGGCTCCTGTGCTCCCGGTACAGGACATGTAGTAACTGCCATTCCTGCACTGAGAAGCAGTGCCATCCATTGTTTATTCATTTACTTGCTTCCTCCGCTTTTTCTGATTCTACAATCAAACGGATAAAATCCTCCGCTTAGCAATTATTCGGTTAAATCACAAAATGACAGATGATTCTCTCCTGCAAAATGACAGGAGAGAAATAACATCTGCCTTATTTTTATTTATCTTTTTTTTCCGAATTTAACAGCAATTATCATGGCTATTACAATGTTTATCACAAAATTCCATCCAAAAGTATGTAGCCATATCCCTGACAGGTCTTTGATCCCTGATATATTATTATGGAATACAAATTCTTCTGAAATGAATATACCCGCTAAACTTGCGAAAAACATTGCCAAAACAGCCAATAGAAATATTTTTATTATTCTTTTCATGCATTCAGAAACTATTTTTTTTGATTATCTTTGCTTTTTTTGGAAGAATGCAGTGTGCCAATAATGACACATTGCATTCTGACATTTTATTATTTAATGACTACTTTTTTTACTTTAGAGAAAGAACCGTATACTGCTTTGCCGTTTACTTTTCTGTAAGCGCGTACTTTGTAATAACGGGTCTTGCCTGTGGCAAGTTTCTCTTCTGTCATGCCAGTTCCTTTTGTGGCTTTTATACGGATATATTTACCATTTTTTGAAGCACTGGCATATACCTGATATCCATCAGCACCCTTTACCTTGCTCCATTCCAGAACTGCAGTTTTGGATGTAGATCCTACAGACAGAGCCGGGACAGAAAGAATTGCTTTCCCCTTTACTGCTGTTGAAGAACTTCCATAAATCTTCTTATCATTTACATTTCTGTAAGCACGTACTTTGTAATAATAGGTTGTTCCTGTAGCTGCTTTCTTATCAAGGAAGGTAACTGCACTGTTCTTTGCGGTTGATCCAATTGCTGTATACTTGCCATCCTTTGAAGCAGAGCGGTATACTCTGTAACCGTTTGCTCCGGAAACCTTATTCCATGTGACACGGATGGTGGTATAGTTCTCGGAATCAGTTGCTGCGATCTTTACTTTTCCAAGCTTCGCTTTTCCAATCACACCATCTTTGTCATAACTGCTTACAGTCTTTCCGCCCCATGTATAAGAATAAGCTCTTACTGTGTAATAGTAAACTCTTCCTGTAACTGCTTTCTGATCCTTATAGGAAATATCTGTTACCTGATCTGCAATCTTCTTCCAGCTTCCTGTTTCTGTTCTGCGATATACCATGTAGCCGTCCGCATTATCAACACTGCTCCAGCTTACCTGGATTGTCTTGTAATTGAGGGCTTTTGTCTGCAGGTTAGCAGGCATATCTGCTTTGAAGGCGTCCTGTTTGCCTGCAAGTTCAATATGATAATCTGCAACAATGATCTTGATCAACTCTAATTGCTTTGCATTCCACATATAGGACTTGCCTTCTGCACTCATGCTGTCGATGAGTTTCTGAAGTGCTGCAAGTTCTGCTTCTACACCTGCAATGTTCTCTTTGGTAACAGCCGTCGGAAGGTTACTGATCCAGTCATCTGCCTGCTGTGCATCAGAAATATCTTTGCCAGCTTTGTCAGCCTGTGCTGTCAGTGCGGCGATCACTTCTGCAAAAGTCATTTCCTGATTTCCGACTTTGACCTTCAGACCTGCCATTGCATTTTCCTGTCCCTGGTAATCTTTCGCATAACGGTCAAGGAATGCTTTTACCTGTGGATAAGAATCTCTGTCTACAGGGTGGTCTTTTACAGTTGCGTAAATTAAAGCTGCTTCATCTGCGAAAAGCTGCTGGTATTCATTCTGACCTTTTTCATAAGTCAGAGCCATGGCGATCAGCTTCTCCATGTTCTCTACCAGTGCGGTGTTTTCACTTCTGAATTTCGTTTCTTCTGTTTCTGTTAACTGATCATAAGCGTTCTTAGCTGCTGCAATCTGTTTCAGCTCTGTTTCGGTAAGTGCACGTTTCGCAGTATCACCTGCTGCAGGAATTTCCTCTTCTGTGGAGAAATCTGCATCCGGTACTTCTGCTTCATCTGCAATTACAGAGTCAGGGGTCTCTTCATTCGAAACATCTGCAATGTCTTCTGATGACTGAATATCCATCTGCGCTGCAGGCTGCTCACTGATATCAGAAGTAAATGCATCTGCGCTTCCGTCTGAGAAATCAGAACCTTCTGCCGGAACTTCCTGTGCCGGGAGCTCATCTGACTGTACAGCTTCCTGTGCTGCAGGTACTGTAGTCGGCTGAGGCGCTTCATAAGCGCGGACAGTTTCTGCATCCGGGAGTGCCTTGAGCATCGCTTTCAGTGCATCAGATTTCAGCTGATAGAGATAACCTTCTGCTTTTTCCAGAGAACTTAAGTTTGTAACCTGAGCTTTCTGCTGATCATCAAGAGTATTGTATAATGCTCTTGCATTTGCCACATAATCTTTCCAGCTATTCCAGATCTTCTCTGTCGGTACGTTGTTATTCTTTTCTGTCAGTTTCAGAGGTCCGTCAGACAAAGCACCTGTAGAGGATGTGGTGATATTCAGTTCATCAATAAAGGAAATCACATATCCTACTTTTGCATCTGTACTCTGGCGTCTGATAAACAATTCTGCTTTCTCAAGCTCTGCATAGTTAGTAACACGTTTCTTCTGATCTGCTGTCAGTGCATCGTAAGCGGTTCTCGCTTCTATGACAAGAGCCTGTTTCTTCTGATAATTATCGGAAGTCACTTCACCGATTGCATTGATCTTATCTACAACTGCAGCTGCAGCTTTCAGATCCGGGATCAGGCTTCTCAGTGCCTGTAAAACGCTGTAGTTAGTTACAAGTTCTTTCTGAGCTTCAGTCAGTGCGTTATACTGTGCCTGGATGTTGTCAAGAAGCTGCAGAACGTACGGATTAAGAGTTAAGTCATCTGCAGAAGGAAGGGCATTAATTGCTGCGATCACCTTCTCTGCTGCTGCTTTATCTTTTTCTTTCTGTTCCTGCTGTTTCTCCAGTTCTTTTATCTTAGCTTCTGCTGCTGTCAGCTTAGAGTAATTGGAGATTACAGTTTTGGATTCATCATCAAGTGCATCATAGAGATTTCTTGCCTTTACGACAGCGTCTTTGTCTTCCAGTGTCAGCTTATCTGCTGCCGGGAGAGCATCGATGGCTGCGATTACTTTTGTGATAGAATCGCCTTTGCCGTTTTCTGCTTCGAGGAGCTTTCTGAGGGTGTCTTTGTTGAAGATTGCCTGATATTTTGCAGGTAAATTATCGTAAGCATCTCTTGCTGCCTGAATTTGCTCTTTTGTACTGTTAGCATCAAGAGCAAGGATCAGATCGTTAACATTTTTAGTTGGAACTTTCACATCTGAGAAATCCCAGAAAACAGTTGTATCTTCTTTTAAGTGAATGCGCTGGTAACTTCTTACATATCCTTCCAGACCTCTTGCAATCTGTGCCGGATCATACCAGAAGAATCCAGGAATTGCACCTGTTTCAAAATTAATCAGATCAAATGTAGCATCGAGTATGGTGTTACCATTTTTAATAAATCCTGTGTCTCTGTTCAGAATGTCTCTGTCGTAGGTTGTTGCATACAGAAGTCCCTGCGCATCATTCCATGCATTGTTTCCATCAATTCCATTGGAATTTGGATTTGTCTGTTCATATGCAGCAGTACATAATGCGCCAGTTGCACGCTGAACCTGCATTGGGACATATTTTGTCTCGAATGATTTATTGATTACATTTGTTACATCATCAAATCCAGATTTGTTATACCAGTAGAGTAAAGTCTGCCAGGCCATAAAATTATCTGAGTTGTCTAATGGATGTTCTCCATCTTCTGACTGAGTCAATGCCTGGGCTATTCCGGCAGCTTTCTCATGTGCCCAGTCATCCATATCTTTATTTGTAAAACTCTTTGATTCATAACCAACTGCTTTTAAAGCATGGATTGTATACTCTTTTGCCAGATAATTTGTACTGTTTACAATTTCCGGCTGAGAGATAAATTCCAGAAGATCATAGCTGTCAATATCTCTTGGATCATATCCAATTGCTTCAATGGTAAGTACCAGTTTCTGGTATACGTTATATTTATCAGGATTTAATTCTACTCCATTGTCTTTCATTTCCTGGAGTTCTTTCTTAGTATTTGCAAACCATTTATCAAAATACTGTTTGTCTCCATTTGGATAATAATGACATCTTGCAGCGGTAAATACAAACCATACATTGTTATCATTCCAGCAAGGATTATCTACATCATAAGATCCTCCTTTCAGGATAAGGTTTATTGCATCCTGTGCTTTCTGATAATACCATTCATCTGTATGAGCCACCTCTGCCCCGTTATCAACAACTTCGCAGGTGCCTTTAAGAACGTTTACATGAAATACATATCCATCCTCTTTTGCCTGAGCTGCATTTGTAACTATCAGGCTTGGAGTTGTATTGTCTTTCCATGTTACAGTTACAGGCCTGTTTCCAAGATAACTCATTTCTACATTGGCGGATTTGATGTCAGATGTATTCAGAGTTGGTGTAACACCATAAGTATCAATCAAAGCCTGTTGTTTGGCAGTTACATTTGCAAATTCAAAATGGTCAATATTAACACTGGTATCACCTACATAAGGATAATAATAGGTATTTGTTTTACCATATTTGTTCTGATCTTTTGGAGTTTCTGTGTTCCATTCTTTCTTTTCAGTAATTATAGGTTTAACATCTAATGTAACGATTACTTCGCGTGGAGAATAATATGGATAACCATTATTCTTGTCAGCAGATATTTCCCAGTATTTATCAAAGTCAAATCCTTCGTAGGTATCTTGGGAATGCATTTGTTCTGTTGTGCGGGCGAAAGACTGATTTAATTGTTTTAAATCAGCAATTTTATTTTGAATCAGCTCCAAATTCCCACCATAGTATATCGCCGGCATCAATGTACTGTCATAATAACAATTGTTAAACTGACAATTTGCATTAGTTCTGGCAAATGCCGTGATACTGATCATACTTTTTTCAGCTAATTGTTCTGGCAAATATGTAGCAAATTTATCTTCACTTTTTCCGTAAGAAAAACAATTTGTATAAATGGTACGACTACTTGATGTTGCTGAACCAAATTCAGTTAAGCAAAGATATGCATCAAAATTATTCAATATTTCAGGAGTCGCATTTATATCGAAAGCTATATTTGAACTACAGTTTTTAACTTCACCTTTTACGAAATTAAAAAGAGAAAACCATATACTTACATCAGAAGATGATAAGGTTACTTTTATTGTTCCTGAAACCTCAACACCATTTATTGTTCCTTGCCAAGTATTCGGAAGAAATAATGCTCCGGATATAGAAGAAGTATTTATTAATTCGCATGTATCAACATTTAATTTTAAATTGTTAATTTTTCCTTTTCCTGAAAAGGGAAAGACTTCTTTACCTTTTAAAAACTTGTCAGTAGAATAACTAATTTGGTGCCCTTCGCCTTCAAAATCTCCCCCAAAAGCTTTAGTTGAAACAATTTGATTTACTTGTATAGAAATATTGTTTTTTAACAATATAGTTTCTCCTGAAAAATTATTTCCATTGAAAACTTCCTGTTTAAATTTATCAAATCCGGACGCGTCCCATATTTCATATTCACCTTTGTCATTTTTTATGAAACCAGTTTCTGCTTTTACGTTTATAACGGATAATCCCAAAAATACAAAAAACATTAATATTATAGGGATAAAAAAACGATATATATTTTTCACTTGTTTGTTCATTGTACCACCTAACTAAAAAAGAGTGGACATAATAAATGCCCACTCTTTTTTTGATTCGCGTTTAATAACTTTTAAAAATTACCAAGGATCTACTGGTGTCCATTCACCTTTAGAGTTTTTCATGTAACCAGTCTGTCCTAAATCCAGTCCAGTTGCCATACTGAATGCAAGGCATACACTTCCGCTATCTTTAGTAAGAACTGTATCAACGCCATTATTATTTGTGTTTCCATTAATTAAAAGCATCCATCCAGAATAATCGTTATAATCTTTTTCAGATAACCAGTTATTAGAATGTACTTTATTATTGAATGTACTGTTTGCATTTAATCCAAGAGATTCTTCAGTAATATTTAATAAACCTAAATAATCATATTCCAATTTTGATGCTATAGGATCTGTACTTGCAACTCCATTATCTCCAAAAAATCTGTTATTTTGAGAATGATCTGTCATCTTAATTGCTGGTATATAATTACTTGTATAAGTTACTCCATCAAAGGTATAAGAACTTTGATACCATTTTAAGTCACCAAGATAATGATATTTAACACCTGAAACAGTTTCTGTTGTTTCTGTTTCTGCTGGATACAGCTTTTTCAATGCTTCTAAGGCTGTATCGCCTTCGTTTAAAGTTACATCAGCAGATCTAATTACCTTGCCATTCATAACCTTAGTTTGGATAGATACGGGTAGCGTAAAACTTTCTGCGGCAAGGGCCGGCACACTCATGGTTACAACCATCATAACAGCCATTAACAGAGCCATGATACGTTTTGTTAATTTCATTTTTAAATTTTTCATATTGTTCTCCTTTCTTTTTAGAATGAAATTAAACAGTTACTTATATTACAGGGAAATTTTCCCAATAATATCTAAATAATTTTACGCAGTATCAACTATAAATTAACTTTGATACTTATTTTCCCTAAAAAAGAGTATAAAAAATAAACCTCCGTTATGCCTACAGATGTTTGTTTTTTATTTTTTACTAAAGTCCGTCTCCTGACTTAAAGTTCCAACCTACTTGCTGCCCTTCTCGGAAAGAATCTTTCCAATGGTTTCGCAGCGTTCGTCCTTATTACAGTGGGGATAAACCGTACCGGTATCTCACCGGATTTCCGAAAACTAAAGGGATAAAAAGCGACTTCCGATATTCAGTTATCAAAGTGCAAAAAAAATCCCCACCATACTGGCAGGGAATATAATGTACAGATTGAACTTTCACTCATATCCTTCGCATTATAGTATTCCCTTTGAATACCATTACAAGAATACAGTGAACTGCAGACTAAATATACTGCAAGGGAACGGAACCCTGTTTGGGATTCTCACCCAACGATTCTTCAATCATTACCGTAGTAATAAGCTGTACATATGCGCTAAACGCTATTTATTTAACAAACTAATCTTAACACCCACCCAGTGCTTTGTCAATCTTTTTCACAATTTTACATAAATGAAAATCCAAAGATGACCAAAAACTTCCTCCTGCCAGTTATTCTTATTTTCCGACCAGCAGGAGGAAGTTTCCTTTGCGTTACATATTATACTCTTTATAAAGTTCTTTCCGCTTCTCAGCATCCGTCGCAGCACCCTGAACTTCCGCACTTCTTCCATCCAGGATCAGACGATTGATCAAAACACCAAGACGCGTTTCGCCCTGAAGCTCTCCAATGACTTTTCCTCTTGCCTCTCCACGTGCTTCTCCAATAGACTCTCCCAGAACCTTTCCTTCCGCACGTAATCTTTCAGATTCCAATTCTAACACTTTTCCACCCATAGTCTCACCTAACCTTTCCCGGACTACTTCCTCATCACGGCAAATGTAATCCGATATTTTTGTAATCAGTTTATTTAAATTCGTGTATAACTCTGCCCTTCCTGTTTCTGTCAGTTCTTTTTCCAGCATTACTCGGATATCTTCGTATTCATCCAACAAAGACTGCAGCTTTTCCGGATCTTGATTTATTCTATGTATCTCTTTCTCATACCGCATAATATAAAACGGCAGAAACATCAGCAGATTCTTCTCGAAAATTTTATCTTTTGTATATTCATTAAGTTTTACAGTAGGGATACGGTACACCTGTATCTTTCCATCTGGGAATACTACTTCCACTTCCAGAAAATCAGGCGTATTTTTCCCGCTTCGTAAATATAACACGCAGGACTTTGGAAACTCCATCCGGTATCTGCGTCCGTACTTTCTGGCCGAATCTAAAGCAATAGCAAAATCATACTCGATCATCCGGATTGCCATTGTGGTATCATCAACACTCTGACATTCGATATGATACAACTTCCTTCCAATCCTCAGGCAGGAGTCTGTAATAATCTCACCATTCTCCTGATGATGCTCATTTCGAAGCTGTATAATCTCTACATCCTCCGGATATGAAGTCTGAAATACTTCATTAATTAACGGTACTGCTAATTGCGGTATCTTCTCAACCATTGTACGAAATACGTCATCGAAGATCGTATTATTCATTAAATCCCTCGCTTTCATTATAGCATTTTCACAAGCTTTCTAAAACCCCGAACTACGGTTGACTACAAAAAAATTCACTTTTAATTGTTTCTGCCTCCTCTCCTTCAGACAAAACAAAAAGGCAGAATATCACGATACCCACAACAATTTTGTTTTGTCAGTATTATAAAATAAAAAAATTCTGGTGAAAATGTCGGCGAACGCCAGATAATCCTGCCTTGAAATGCCAGATCAGGCGGCAGGTGATAAATTTTCACTATGACTACAGTTTAAATTACATTATTCTGAAAAGCAAGACTTATTTTCTCATATCCAATATTCAACACTGAAAAATAAATGTCAAATATTAATCATATATTTTCACACAACCAGTACTCATCATTTTTGTCATATTTTGTAAAAAATGATTGCTTTTTTTTACAAAACATTTATAATAAGAACAAATTGAATATTTATTAACAATTACCGGTTTTAAGTTCTGCTGGTCACGGCACAGGATGTCGGACCTTCAGCCAAGAGGGAATCAGGTCAGAATCCTGGACAGTCGTGCTGCTGTATACGTGCAGCTGGGTCTCATATCCATTGCATATTATCATGTGAGAAGGAGAGATTACAGCGTCACTGCGTGAGTCAGAATACCTGCTTAAGGCTGCCGCCACCAACTACACGCAATGGGAAGTGGAAGGGTGATCTTATTTAGTGTACCCATTTTTGTACTAAAGAAAGATCCCTTTTTACCAGATGTTTTCTCTGTTTCTTACCGGAATACGGAGTATCGGCAACCTGACGGTTTTTGCTCATGCATTTCATCAACCTGCCCGTTTATGAAAGTATTACATTGCTCCGTTGCAGAGAAAACAAATATTCTATTGCAAAGGAGTTTTTTTTATGACATACAATATATCCGGCAGAAAACAAAACCTGACACTTCAACGCTGTAACTGTACCCCATATTTAAAAAGAGACATAGACATTCCGGCAAACTGTACCATTATTTCTGAAAAAACCTTCCAGAACAGATCCATGATCCTGTCTGTTTCATTTCCATATGGTCTGAAACAGATCGGCTCAAACGCATTTTCGGGATGCAGCCGCCTGAAACATCTGCTTCTTCCTGAAAGTCTGTGCCAGATTGGAAAGGAAGCATTTTCCGACTGTACCACTTTATCCTCTATCTATATCCCTCAATATATTTCCACAATTTCAAAGGGCATGCTCCGCAACGCCCACAAATTATCAGAAACTCTTTTTTCCAATGAAAGCAGGCTGCTTAAAATCCAGGCAGACGCCTTTTCAGAATGCTCTGCATTAAGAGAAATCTCTTTTCCTGATTCGGTTCAGGAGATAGGTAACGGCAGCTTTTACAAATGCAAAAATCTGAGTGAAGTCCATTTTCCGGAAAATCTGAAGGTAATCAGTAATCAGGCTTTTTATTCCTGTGGCCTGACTTCCCTGGAGCTCCCCGATTCACTGGAAATTCTGGATGAAAGTGCTTTTTTCAAATGTAATAACCTGATTACTGTTACTCTCCCGCCTAATGTCCGTTATATCGGAAAATGGGTTTTTCACGGATGTAACCGCCTGCAGTACCTGGAAATCCGCCATGATCCGGAGTATATCGGAGAATGGATCATTAACCGTGCAGCTACGATCCGTTGCTATAAAGGCTCCAAAGCAGACCGATATTGTCAGGAGTCCGGATTTAAAGTGGAATATCTTTGAATATTAGAGAGGCATTATAATGAATGATATATTTACTTACAGTCAGAAAAACGGAAGTACGATTTTTACTTTTCCAGGAAGGACAAAGGTTCTCAGCACCAGTCCTCTGAACGGCGGAATCACCACACATCTTACCCATGCACTAAATATTAACTGCATGAACGGTGATTATGAATGCGAAATGCTGGGAGATACCTATGAGAAGGATCTGATGGTACATGCACAAAGACTGGAAATCAACCCACAGACTGCCACCGCACTGAGCACAGCCGCCTGGACAGAGCTCTGCGCAGTGGAAACGCTCCGGCATCAGGAATTATCTGTAACTGCTGCTGTCACAGGAGGAATTGATTCCAATGGAATGTGTCCGGGAGACCCTTCCTCCTATTGTGAGCACAATGGTTTTTATGAAATGCTGCCTCCCGGAACCATCAATATTTTTGTATATATCAACCAGAACCTTACAGACGCAGCCATAGGCCGGGCACTGATGCTCTGTTCAGAAGCAAAAGCTGCTGCTGTTTCCCATCTTTTACTTGGAAGCTGCTATTCTGAGGAAATCGCTACCGGCTCAGGCACAGACGGAACTGTGATCGCAGCCTGTATGGATGGAAAAACCACCCTCACAGACGCCTCCGGACATTCCAAACTGGGAGAGCTTATCGGCAGAACAGTCAGCACTGCAGTCACACAGGCACTTCTGAAACAGACCGCAGCCAGCGGTGCAAGGCAGTTCCAGGTACTTATCCGAACTGCCAGATATGGAATCACCCCAGGTATCATGTGGGATTTTTATAAAGAACACCAGTCATTTTTCAACACCTGGAATGTCTGTTTTGAAAAGGCCTCTGCACTGGAAGATGTTTTTCTCTCCAGGAACCGTAACAGCAATCTGGTTCTATGTGTGTCTCTCTACCTCCATCTGATGGATCAGCTCCGTTGGGGACTGATCATGGAACCGGAAGGAATCCGCGAAGGAAAGAGACTGCTTCTCTATGGGCTTTACTGTGGTCCGGATACCTTCCTTGCCAGCTGCTATCCTGCCGGCGTCTGGGATAATGAGGAGATAAGGGGATTTTCACTCAGGGAATTGCTGATGTACATTCTCCTGTTTTATTTTTCCGTCCAGTCATGAATTACTGTTCCAAGAATCAAGCAATAAAATGTAATTTCCAGTCCATTGACCTGGCAATCACAGATGCCCGCTCCAATCTGCTGGACAGCCTGCGTTTTGCCTCCCACGACAGGGCTCACGGTATCTCCATTGTATTTGGCGGCAAAGTAATTGCCGGAACTGACGGACGGATCCTGGACACTCTGGCAGGCTCCTATGACGGGCTTATCATCGAATCCTTTAGCGTAGGCGTTCTTCCAAACTATGGCAATGACAGTTTTCTGAATGCACTTTCAGACTGGATCTCTGCCGGTAAACTGGTATGCATGGCTACTCAGGTAACCCATGAGGGCAGCGATATGGAAGTCTACCAGGTTGGAAAAGTGATCAAGGAGAAATTTCCCATACTGGAATCCTATAACATGACTCTGGAAGCTTCTGTTACCAAAATGATGTGGGTGCTGGGCCAGACACAGGATCTCCCAGAATGCAGAAGATTATTTTATAAAACCATTAATCACGATCTGCTGTTCCTATAATTCCGAAATCTCCATATCTTTCTATATTTCACACCCAAAAGGAGAAACTTATGAACCGAACCATAGAATATACAATCCCGGAATCCCAGAACGGACTTCGGGTAGAACAATTTCTCAGAAGAAAGGGATACTCCCGGCAGAATTTCACAGAAATCAAACGGATGCCTCAAAGTATCCTGGTAAACGGAATCCACTACTATATGCGTCAGACTCTGGCTGCAGGCGACCATCTCCAGGTCTGTATCTGCGAGACAGAATCCTCAGAGAAAATCCCACCGGTAAAGCTTCCCCTGAACATTGTTTATGAAGATGAAGACATCCTGGTGATCAACAAACCTGCCGGAATGCCTATCCATCCCTCCATGAAAAACTACTATAACTCCCTGGCCAATGCCCTGGCATGGTACTACCAGGATCAGGGAAAGCCTTTTATCTTCCGTTGCAGCAACCGCCTGGACCGGGATACCTCCGGACTTACCGTAATTTCCAAACACCTGGTCAGCGCCAGCATTATGGCCGATATGACAAAAAAACGCCTGGTACACAGGGAATACCTGGCAATCGTAAAGGGTGACCTCACCCCACCCACAGGAACCATCACAGCACCTCTTTCCCGCAAAGAAGGCTCCATCATTGAGCGCACCGTAGATTTTGACCATGGAGAAGAAGCCATCACCCATTATAAACTGGTAAAAAAAGAAAATGGGCACAGCCTGGTCTCCCTTCAGCTGGAAACCGGCCGCACCCATCAGATCCGTATCCATATGAAATATCTGGGCTATCCCCTGATTGGAGATTACCTCTACAACCCTGACATGGAACACATCACCCGCCAGGCCTTACATTCCTACCACATGGAATTCCCCCATCCCATCACAGGACAGAAGATGACCTTCACTGCTCCCCTTCCGTCGGACATGTCTGCCATCAGTCACCTTTAAGCACTACACGGATTCTCTTATAAATAAAGAATACGATCAGGGATGTCAGTGTGTATTTAAAGATATTGAATGGGAAAATGATCATTGCTGCAAATGTAAGAAGATTATTTACAGAACTGTGTACTGCACTTCCCATTTCGATAAATGCTTCTACCGGCATTCCAAAAGCCTTTCCGTATGCCGGAAGTAACACGAATGCATTGATAAAGCATGCAACTACTGCTGTAAGTACGGTTCCAACTGCCATTCCGATCACTGCATGTTTTCTGCTCTTAACAGATTTATAGCGATAGATCAGACCTGCCGGAACTGCAAATGTACATCCAAAGATGAAGTTTGCCACATCGCCTACACCTGCTGTCATAGAGCCCTTTGTTACCAGATGCACAAGAATCTTCACCAGCTCGATCAGTACACCTGCGATCGGTCCCATTGCAAATGAGCCAACCAGTACCGGGATTTCTGAAAAATCCAGCTGATAAAAAGTCGGTGCCAGGAAAGGAAGCGGAAACTCCAGATTCATTAAAATTCCTGCGATAGCGCCAAGCATGGCTATCTGTGTAACGGTTCTCGTCTTACTCCTTGCCATCGCATTTCCATTTCTTAATACCTGTTCACTCATACTGTTTCTCTCCTTTGAAATTATTCTTTATGGATATGTCTCATATCCTGTTAAAAGAAAATTCCACAAGCTTTCTATATAATGAAGATTTTCTTCAACATATAAAAAACCCCGGATCATATCCGGGGTAATGAGCACGTATGGTAAATATCGCGTGTTCTTCTCTCATCCAGACTATACTGTCGGTCCTGGAATTCCACCAGATCAGCCGCCTAAGCGGGTCGCGGACTATAACCGCCGGTAGGGAATCTCAGCTGATGCTGATCACCACAACCCCGAAGAATTTTCTTTTATCTGCGTCTGATTATACTATATACAGATAGCTATTTCAATATCATTTGTGATTTTTTCCTGATTTTTAACGAATTCTCGTTATGATCCTTAGCAACAGCCTCTCAATACTCCTATTTTATATCACCCGGATTCCATATGATTAGAAGAATTAATCAAACGCTTTCTTCCTGTGTTCAATCAGTTATGTCTTTTTTCCATGGCGAGTGTCTATTGTCAATACAATTATTCCACTATGCCTTTCTATTGACTTTATTTTTCTGTAACACTATAATAAAGTCAGAAAATGAAAGGAGGTTTTCAGTATGGAAACATGGACAAAGAAATTTCAGAAAATGTTAACACTGATACTTGCCATCTGTCTCGTTACCGGCTGCATGGGATTCTCAAATGTACAGGCAGCCACCAGAAAGTCAGGTACAACCTACTACCATACCTGCATAAATGGCAAAAAAGGCAAAACAATAACAAACTCTGGCAAAAAATACTATATGTCAGGCACAAGAAAAGCTGTGTGCAAGGGAAACACTCTGACGATGTATGCATCATTTAACACTTCCAAAAACGGAGTTTTAAACAGCAAAAACAAAAAAGCATATGTAAAATACGGAAAACATAAATTTAAACTTACATCCAAAACCAAATACTATTTTTCCGGAGGTGACGGTCCCAACAGATACTGCTCAAAATCCTCTTTCATGTCTACCATGAGAAGCATGAACGGGTTAGGTTTGTGCATTAAGGTAACCAATGGAAAAGTTGTTGAAATGTCTTTCAGGTCATAATATCGTAAAAGCCACAGAGCAGGAGAATATGTACTGGCAAGCACTTTTTATACTCCATAAGCATTACCTTCTCCTCTAAAACAAGAACCCTTCTGCCGACAAATTGTCCACAGAAGGGTTCTCTTATTCTGTTACTGTTCACTCCGTTCACAGTAACCTTATTCTTCATCCGCATGATAAATCCTCACATAGCCCTGCGGTTCTACTCTGACGATCTGCTCGACTTCCTCTGTTTTCTCCGGGAAGTCCGCTTCTGTATGAAATCTCACACAGGTTCCGCAGGAGGAGCTTAAATCTCTTGGGACAGGCATGACTTCTGCACTCAGATTCATTGCCTGGCAGTTTCTTCGAAACTGAATAGCTCCATAATGGGAATAGAAGGTTGCTATATATGTGATCATTTTGTAAGTTTCAGCAGGATATCATCTCCCTGCTCTGTTGCCTGTACCTGATATCCCTGATGTGTTGCAAATCTGGATACATTCTCTTTTGCAACTACGTTATCAACCAGGATCTCATATTCTTTGTCTCCGGATTCCATTGCATTCTTTGCGCGGATCACTGGTTCCGGACAGGATAAACCTCTCGCATCTACTTTTTTCATTCGTCTTTCTCTCCTTTTAGAGTGTGTGTGAATTACTCGGTAACTGAGTTACCAGAGCATCTGAATTAAGGCGGGATACCGCCTTTTTTCAGGGTGCATCCATGGCACCACTACTGTTTGCTCTTTAGAGCTATACAGCTACTTTTATTATTTCCGGTGTTTTCAGTCCGGTTACGGACAGTTCTCTTTTTACTCCGGATACGGAGTGATATTTTCTCAGGATATTATATGCGCCTACGGCATCTGCGTTATAGGTTCTGTTTCCATCTCTGTACAACCCTCTCTCTTTCCGTTTGGACGGCTCTGCATATCTTTTCCCTACTTCCGGTGACAGCGGACTGCACTGGCTGGTATAACTTTCTTCCTGTTTTATAAAACGGATCCCATATCTTTTCAGCTTATATTCCAGCATGATGTAGATCCTGTTATACGGCAGGCTGTGAAGCTTCTGGTTTGTCCTGTGTCCCAGGTCTTTTTCTCTCCGGATGTTTCGGATATCCCCTGTAACGACACAGGTGATCCCCTGTTCCCGGCAGTATTCTGCAAGATATCTTGTGATCTTGTGCAGATAGTCCGTTACTGAGTCTTGTTTTCTCTTATATAACTTCCTGATATGTTTTGATGTGACCGGATGCTTTACTCCCTTTCCGGACTGCTGTCCATACCACTGGGCCTGCACCCTTGCGATCTCTTTATGGAAATATCTTTCCAATTCAAGGTACTTCCTGCCCAGGATAAACGTCTTCCCATTTTCAGAATCATAACACGTCATAAGGTTGTGAAGCCCCAGATCAATAGACAGTTCATGTCCGTTCTGTGGAAGTTCTTCCTGGTCAGGGACCTCATAAACAACAATAATTTTACAGTTTCCCTTCTCCGGCGGATAGATCCGCAGCTGTTTGATCTGATCCATGCCCCTGAAAATCTTATTTTCAAGGTAAAGAAAGTTTTCATGGATCTGATACGTTTCTTCCATATATTTTTTTAATGCCTTTGGAAGGGACAGGCGGACTCTGTCCATATCCCGCTCATGCACGATCCCCATCTGCATATAGGTAATGGGGATACTTTCCTGCTTAAACCGCGGCGGTCTGGGAGTCTCGATTCCTCCGGATCTTTTCAGGGCGTAAAAAGACTTCCATGCCTTGTCCAGCAGCTTACAGACTTCCTGGGCGGTCTGGGACGGGAGCTGTTTATACCACAGATCCTCTTTATGGGCTTTTTTCTGATAATACCAGTCCGGATACTGCTCCATCCCAGTTTCTTTGTAATGCTGACGTTCATAATTACAGACATTCCAGAGCTTGGATGCTGCATAACACATATGCCCGATGAGGTTCGCATATTCCCGGCTGACCTTTATGGATGTTCTCTTTGACAGCAGCATTTCCTCTCCTCCATAGTATCAGTAAGCTTTGCTCTGATGTTCGATATACCTGCGGATATTTTCTTCCGATACAGTTCCGACCGTTTCCACATAATAGGAATGGTTCCACAGCTCCCCTTTCCAAAGCTGGTTTCTTATTTCCGGAAAATATTCGAAAAGTTTCCTGCCGGAGATCCCCTTCAGGTATTTCACTGACCATACCATATGGTAATTAATATTACACACAAGTGCGGTAATGTATAAGATTTTCTTTCATACATATATGATACCATGATATCAAAAACTTCGCAATAAAATATCGAACGTATTTTCTTTTTATAATGCTGGATACAGCTTTTTATAGGGAGAAATTGAATGAAAACCGTTTTGTTATTTTTATTTATTATGAGTGCAGATATGCACAGTTTGCGCTTTCATCTCGGTAATTGAATTGCCGAGGATTCCCGCTTATTATCCTAAAAAAATACTTTCCGCAAAGTGAGCGTATTGATTGCGGAAATGATGTCTGCATTCCGACAATCAGGCTTCTTCTTTTCTCATGGAGTTCACTGCCGCAATTACAGCAACTACCACGATTCCAATAATAACTGCAATCTTTCCGTTTGCCGTAGGGCCTTCACCGGATGATGCAAGTCCGAAGTTGTGGGCAAATGCAGCACCCGCCATCAGCCCGAGAACAGTTACAGCTGAATCTGTGTTTCCCTCTCCTGCAAGAATAAGCTGACGAAGCGGGCATCCACCGAGGAGAATACATCCAAAGCCTGCCAGATACATTCCCAGTGCGTTCCACAGTCCGTCTGTATGTGCGATCGGCTGTCCCGCAAATCCCGGATTGAAATAGGATGTTCCTGTAACTGCACCGAGGAGCAGATTCATTACCAATGCTGTCACAAGAATTGCAGCAAAACCGAACAGTAATTTATATTCTTTGAAAAGTACCGCATCACGGATACCGCCGACCATACACAGACGTGTTCTCTGAGCCAGGATACCAACAATAATTCCTGCTGCCAGTGCAATAATGATTGCAGCATGTTTTGCTCCGGGTCCACCTTCCGGCTCTGTGAAATGGATAAATGCAGGTGCAGCTGCCAGTAACAGCAGCATCACGATCTGGAATGCCGGATAAATACTGCCTTCCAGCTTCGGCATCTTATAAGAACGTTTCAGTGTGTAACCTTTCTTCAGGAAAACAGTTCCTGTAAGAATACCGGCTACAAATCCAACAAGTCCAAACAATGCATTTCCGTCTCCACCTGCCAGACGCAGGATCATACGGAATGGACATCCGAGGAACATCAGACATCCGATCATAACAAATGCACCAAGTGTAAATCTGGTCACAGGTGCAGAACCGCCTCTTGGACGGAACTCTTTCTTAACAAGTGAAATGATACATGCTCCAAGCACCAGACCAATGATCTCCGGACGGATATACTGAACTGCTGCCGCTGAATGAAGTCCCAGCGCACCTGTAGTATCTCTCAGGAAACAGGCAATACAGAAGCCCATATTTGCCGGATTTCCAAAAAACACCAGAATTGCAGCGATCAGACCGATTACGCCTCCTGCCAGAACTATGGTTCCCTTTTCGTTTTTCATTTATTTCTTTCCTCCTTTTGCACTGACTTTTTTTGTTGTCAGCACAATTTCTTTGTATCTATTTTATCATTTTTATGCTGAAATCACTAATTCATTATAGCCGTATTTTATAGTTATTTATAGAAATTATTTATAAGTTGTGCTATACTATAATGATGTTAGGGGCAAAAAGTATTTTGCCCCTAACCTGATATCTACGAATTGTTCCGCAGCAAACTAGCTCCTGCAATTCTCATATCATATAATCTTTAATTATATAAAAATCGGGGGATTTGTTACTGTCAACTACCCATCACCTAAAGGTAATGGGCTTGTAACTGCCCAGTCGTAGTAACGGCTTACGCCTCCGACCTTTTATCCCCAATAGGCATTGCTGCCTAAAGTGGCGTTACATCATTGGGTGGTTGACAGCACCCTTTGTAGCAGAGTTTACTCTGTTACAACTGTATTAGGTACTTGGCTATCAGCAAGATAGTTTATTCCCATACGATACAGATTCATAGCTCCAATACGGTCATCATTAGACGTATAACCGCAGTTTTTGCAAGTAAACAAATGTATTTTCTTATTACGATTAGACTTTTCAGTATGTCCACAAGCAGGACAGCATTGACTGGTATAACGAGGATCCACCTTTATTACAGAAGATTGATTCTGCTTCGCTTTGTAAATCAGCTTCTGCTCAAGGTCATAAAAAGACCATGATACAGAAACATAGCGGTTTTTTGTTTTGACACGTTCTGTAACATTGCGAATACCAGTCAAATCTTCTAATACAAAGAGAGTATGCTTTGGATTACCGGTGGCGAGTGCCTTCGATACCTGATGGTTAATATCCTGCATCCAACGGTTTTCTCGCTGACCGATAGCTTTTAGTCTTCGCCTTGAGGATGGCGTATGTCGCATTTGAAGTTCTTTACGAAGCCTGGAATAATTAGCCCGTTTCTGTTTAATAGCTTTACCACTAACAAATCCAGACTTATGTTTACTGTCATAAGTTGCAACAACAAAGTTAATACCTCTGTCAATACCTACAACATTACAAATATCAGAAATATTACTTTCTTCAACCTCATAGGTAACTGGTATATGCAGATAGTATTTACCATGTTTATTTACAAGTTTGGCAGTACCAAACTTGTAAATAGAATGGTTAAAATACTTAGACATACCCTCAGCAAAATAAGGAAGTTTCACACGACCATTAAGCGTATTGACGGAAAAGCAGTTTTGAGTTAAAGAATAATCTCTGTTCCAAACCAGGTCGTACTGAGGTTTTTTAAAAGATGGTTTTATCCATTCATTCTGATTTTCAAGAATGGTCTTATATCTTGCGATAACCGTTTTAAAAACAGACTGCGCCATTTGTGATTTGAGACTGAACTTTTCTCTTAGAGTAGAGTACAAAATTTTATTGAGTGAGAACTGCTTTAGGTCATGTGTGCGGAATACATAATCTGAAACATAATTACAGGCATCACAATAAACAGACATTGTTTTATTAAGCAAAACTTTATCTGTATCAGTTGCAACTATCTGAACTTTTGCAGTTATAGTTATCTGTTCCATAAAATTTATTCCTCTCATTGATACTTCACTAGCAATAGTGTATACTAATATTTAGTGAACGTCAATAACTATCAGAGGTGATTTATGGATAATAGATATTATCGTCATAACAGACGAAAATACAGTCTGAAAGTACATATAGTTCTTGTAACCAAATACCGCAAACAACTACTACAAGGCTCTATTGCTGATGATGTGAAACAAAAGATTCTCGATATAGCTAATACTCGTGGCTACGAAATAGTTGCTATGGAAACAGACAAAGACCATATACATTTTTTGTTAAGTTATGATGCAACGGATAGAGTATGCGACATTGTTAAAATTGTAAAGCAGGAAACAACATACTACTTATGGCAAAAGTATAATTCGGTCTTATCAAAACAGTATTGAAAGAAAAAAATATTTTGGTCAGATGGTTATTTTGCTTGTAGCATTGGAGAAGTGTCATCAGCAACTATACAAAAATATATTGAGAGTCAGGGATAATAGATAACGATTTACAAGGCTCCTCCACCGCCTAAAGGCAGTGGAGGAGCCTATGACAAACGAAAGGATTTATTTATGAAGGAAATTGTGCAGTATTACTGAGAACGGAGTGACGAGTACGAGTAACAAGATTTTGAGATAACAGCCGCAAGGTGACACTTTACAATGGAAAAACGGATAAAAATGTGCTATGCTATCTATCAACAGACAGAAATCCGTTGATTAAGGAGAGTGAATTATGCGTTTTGTAATTCAGAGAGTAATGCATTCAAAAGTGACAATTAATGGTGAAGTACGAGGCCAGATAGGCAAGGGCTTTATGGTTCTTATCGGAGTAGGAGAAGAAGATACCGTTGAAATCGCAGATAAAATGATCCATAAAATGGTTAATATGCGTATTTTCGAAGATGAAAACGGTAAAACAAACCTTGGCCTGAAGGAGGTGGGCGGAAGTCTTCTGCTTATTTCCCAGTTCACATTATATGCTGACTGTAAAAGAGGAAACAGACCTTCCTTTATAAGAGCAGGGGCCCCTGATATGGCTGAAAATCTGTACAAATACATAATTGCCAGATGCAAAGAACACATTGATATTGTCGAGCAGGGAGAATTTGGGGCAGATATGAAAGTGGAGCTTGTGAATGACGGTCCCTTTACAGTCATATTGGACAGTAATGAATTATAATTATCTGTAACTGTTCAGTATTTTACGGCAGATTGCTGGATGATTATCATTATCTATAACAAGAAAAAGATATGAAAAAAGCAGTTATAAATTATCAGAAAACAACAGGAATTGCAAGAGAGGAGCAGATTTATGAAAATCGGATTTATCGGATGCGGAAATATGGCTTCTGCCATGATCAGTGGTATGCTGAAAAAAGGACTTTATAAAAAAGATGAGATTATTGTTTCCAATCTTACAGAAGAAGGAAGCAAACGAAGCAGAGAAAAGCTGGGAGTGGTTACAACCCTGGATAACCATGAAGTGGTAAAAAACACAAAACTAGTTTTCCTGGCCGTGAAACCGCAGTTTTATGAAGAAGTGCTGAATGAAGTAAAAGATGAACTGACATCGGAACACACAGTTGTAGGCATTGCGCCGGGGAAAACTCTTGCCTGGTTAGAAGAAAAATGTGGACAGCCTCTGAAAGTGGTAAGAATGATGCCGAATACTCCTGCTCAGGTTGGGGAGGGTATGACTGGTGTATGTGCCAATGAGAAAGTATCGGCAGAAGAACTGGCTCAGATCTGTGAGATCACAGACAGCTTTGGCCGTACAGAAGTAGTTCCGGAGCGCCTGATGGATGCTGTAGGTGCTGTAAGTGGCTGTTCACCGGCTTATGTATTCATGTTTATAGAAGCAATGGCAGATGCAGCGGTAGCTCAGGGAATGCCAAGAAAACAGGCATATCAGTTTGCGGCACAGTCTGTATTGGGAAGTGCGAAAATGGTACTGGAAACAGGTATGCATCCGGGTGAATTAAAAGACATGGTATGCTCTCCTGCCGGAACCACCATCGAGGGAGTAAGAATCCTGGAACAGAAGGGATTCAGAAGTGCTGTCTTTGAAGCTCTGAATGGAGCTGCTGAAAAAGGTAAAAAGATGTAATCTTAGTTATATATAAGAGGGACGCTCCGAAATATTGTTCTGCAAATACATATTAACAGAACAATATTTCGGAGCTGTTTTATTATAAATTTCCCTGACTCAGATGACTGTTGTGGTATTTACCGGAGTTCGTAACATCTTCGCCAAACCATACGGGTGGATTATAACTGAGCGCCTGTTCTTCAGAAGAAAATTCCACTTCTGCGAGATAGAGTCCTTCATAAGGAGCATCAAATACATCCAGTTCAATGGTGAGTCCATCTTTTTCCGGGATAAGATAGCGGGTTTTGGAAATGAGGATTCCGTCAGCTTTTGGACGCATATGTTCATAGGATTCTTTGGTAAGTGGAAGATTATATTCCTCGCGGGTCATAAGACCTTTGGATTTATAGGTAAGATAGTAGTTATCATCCTCTTTGCGGATACGGACTACCGGTGCGGTGGATAAGTAACCCTGTTCCAGTCTGTGATGTGGATAAGAATTAAGATCTGCAGGCAGATTTTCTTTGGATATTAAAAATTTGCGTTCGATTTCCATGAGAAATGTTCCTCCTTAAATATGAAATGACAGTACAGTTTTATGATTATGATAACACTTATGGTGAGTATGAGACAAGAAAAATATGTGTGATATTGAGAAAATAGAACTTATGTGGTTACTGTTCATTGGTAATATCCCGCGAAGCGTTTTTTGTGAGCGAAGGTCACAGAAAACCCGAGATATCCTGACGATAGAATAGAATAAAAATATGGCTTTGTGGAATAGCTTCGCAAAGCCATATTTTTATTATAAAGAATGAATATAACCAACAACTTTAATATTATGTTGGAATATTTGAAAAATGGAGATATAATATTTGTAAGTGCGTAGCTGTAAATATTTCTCACGATCATAGCTGGAGATTATGCACTGATATTCAGAGGAGGACGTATGAAATCAGATACAAAAAAATATTATAAAATACCACAGAAAATGCTGGAAATCTTCCTTGCGCATGGTTATCAGGAACTTAGAGTGGAGGATCAGAGCCTGTTTGATCCGTATTATGACAGTATGAATGAACACTGGTCAGCCAACACCAGCTTTTTGAATTTGATTGGATGGAGGGATTCCTATCCCACCTACTTCAAAATAGCAGAAGGGCTTTTAATCAATATTACATATTTAAATACAGAAGGGTATCCGGTAGCTGTTCCGTTTGTAGGAAACTATACGGAGGAAAAGATAAAGAAAGCTATGCAGATCCTGAAGGAAGATTTTGCGGGATTTGATGCACAGCTGATCATTATGGATGTGGTTCCATGGATGCTTCCTTATTATGAAGCCAGCGGCATTCAGTTTGAAATAGAGGATAACCGTGATTATATGGATTATACTTTTACGCCTGAGCAGTTTCTGGCAGGTATGGATACGCAGGATGACCGTTACCGTTATAATTATTTCAAACGCAGATTTGCATATGAGACAGAAGAGATAACCCCTTTCCATCGGGAGGAGATCCGGGAATTTATGGAAAGGGAATGGTGTGGGGAGAAAACTTGTGAGGAGTGCCACTGTGGCTGCCTGCTCCGGGTGATCGACAATCTGGTTCCTGTTTTTGATAAAATCAGGATTAATGGAATCCTTGTACGGGTAGAGGGAAAAATGGCAGGACTTTGTATTGTGAGCTGCCGTAACGGACTTGGCGTATATCAGTATAAAAATGCAGTTAACCGGATCAAGGGAATTAATGAGTATTTGTTGCGGGAAAGCTTTGAACGATATCTGCAGTCTGCAGATACGATCAATTACACAGAAGATATGGGAGTTGAAAATCTGCGTTATTATAAAGAGCATATGGCGCCTGCCCATACTCTGCTATCAAAACTTACATTAACAGAAAGAGGTTAAGGTGCATGGAACATAAGAGAAAAAAACAGTGGATTTTAATAATTATGCTGCTTTTGACAGTATGTTCTGTTTTTGTAGTGTATGCAGGCAGGGAATGGATGTTTACCAATCCTTTTAAACCTTATACATTTTCTTCAGTATCCTATGCATCCGGAGATGGGGATGGATGTACTTATGTGATTGATGATTCCAACAGGAAAATATTGAAAATATCTGCTGACGGAAGGCTTTTATGGCGGGCATGTGCCTCTGATAAAAGTTTTCTGAGTGCCGAGCGGGTTGTGGCAGACGGAGACGGAAATGTATATCTTCATGATGTCCGTATTGAGCAGGGCGTTCAGATTGCCAGGGAAGGAATCGTCAAACTGTCATCAAAGGGAAAATATATATCAACGGTTGCCTCTGTAGAAGCAGAGAAGGGTAGTGTAAGGCGCAACATTGTGGGAATGGTACCCACCGAGCATGGTGTGATCTACATGCAAAAGGAAAAGGAGGGCATTCTGGTCAGTAACACAGAACAGGGAAGCTCGAAAGTTTTTTCTGTTGCTGATGCGCAGGACAGGATTTTGTGTTGTGCTTATGACAGAGACAGTGATAGCCTGTTTTATGTGACTTATGACGGTAAAATTTATAAATATACAGACAGCGGACAGGATGAACTGCTCTATGACAGTGATACGGTTGACGGAAGTATTCCGCAGGAGATCAGTTACTCGGATGGAGTGCTTTATTCAGCTGATATTGGTCTCAGGGATATCATACGGATACCCTGTGATATGGAAAATACAGGAAGTACAGACAGACTTACTGTGGAAGAGTCTTTGAAGGAAAGAGAGATTGCATATCATGTGAGTGCACCGGGAACCCTGGTTTCCTCTACCAATTATTCTGTTATATTGTGGGATGGAGAGGACTATGAACAGTTCTGGGACATTCCGCTATCAGGAAAACTGCAGGTATGGAACTGCCTGCTGTGGGCTGCCTGTGCAGTGATTGTCGCTGCTGTTTTGTTTTTTGTGGTGACTTTGTTAAAGATACTGGTAAAAAAATTCAGCTTTTATGCAAAGATTACCATGGCAGTCATAGGGATTATTGTGGGAGTTGCGGCTCTGTTTATTGGCACCTTGTTTCCGCAGTTTCAAAGTCTGCTGGTCGATGAAACCTATACAAGAGAGAAATTTGCCGCATCAGCAGTAACAAACAGACTTCCTGCAGATGCATTTCAGAGGCTGGAAAAGCCTTCTGATTTTATGAATGAGGATTACAGACAGGTCCGGCAGGTAGTAAGGGATGTATTCTTCTCGGATTCTGACAGTTCACAGGATCTGTACTGTGTACTTTATAAAGTAAAAGACGGAACGGTTACCCTGGTCTATACCCTGGAGGATATCTGTGTGTCCTATCCCTATGACTGGGAATATGAAGGCACAGATCTTCAGGAGGTTATGGAGCAGGGGGCTACAAAAACCTATGCTACAAACTCAAGCTCCGGAAGCTTTGTATTTATCCATAGTCCCATCCGGGATAAAAGCGGAGATATTATTGGGATTATAGAAGTCGGAACAGATATGAACAGTCTGACAGAGAAAAGCAGAGAGATCCAGGTGTCTCTGATCATCAACCTGATCGCAATTATGGTAGTATTTTTCATGCTTACCTTTGAGGTGATTTATTTTATAAAGGGAAGGCAGGAACTGAAAAGACGAAAACAGGAGGAAGACAATAGCAGACTTCCTGTGGAAATTTTCAGATTTATTGTATTTCTTGTTTTCTTTTTTACAAATCTGACCTGTGCGATTCTTCCCATCTATGCAATGAAGATTTCTGAGAAGATGTCAGTACAGGGATTATCACCGGCCATGCTTGCAGCAGTTCCTATATCTGCAGAGGTGTTATCCGGCGCCATTTTCTCAGCGCTTGGCGGAAAGGTAATACATAAGCTTGGGGCAAAGAGATCTGTTTTTGTAAGCTCTGTACTGCTTACAGCAGGACTTGGATTGCGAGTGGTTCCCAATATATGGCTGCTTACTTTAAGCGCCCTGCTTCTTGGAGCAGGCTGGGGAGTATTGCTTTTACTTGTCAATCTTATGATCGTGGAGCTTCCTGATGAGGAGAAGAACAGAGCCTATGCCTATTACAGTGTATCCTCCCTGAGCGGTGCAAACTGTGCAGTTGTGTTTGGTGGCTTCCTTCTGCAATGGATGTCCTATACAGCGTTGTTTGCTGTCACTGCAGTACTCAGTGTGCTGCTGTTTCTGGTAGCAAATAAGTATATGAGTAAATATACTTCAGATAACGAAGAGGAGAACTGCGAAACAGAAGATACACATATGAATATTGTTCAGTTTATCTTTCGTCCGAGGATTATTAGTTTTTTCCTGCTGATGATGATTCCGCTTCTAATCTGTGGATATTTCCTGAATTATATGTTTCCTATTGTTGGTTCTGAATGGGGACTTTCGGAAACCTATATTGGATATACCTATCTTTTAAACGGAATTTTTGTACTGATCCTGGGAACTCCTCTCACGGAATTCTTTTCCAACAGAGGATGGGAGCATTTGGGGCTTGCAGCAGCTGCGTTTATTTATGCAGCAGCTTTTCTGGAGGTGGCAATGCTTCAGAATATACCATCTCTTCTGATCGCACTGGCATTGATTGGAGTTGCAGACAGCTTTGGGATTCCATTACTTACCAGTTATTTTACAGATCTGAAGGATGTAGAACGGTTTGGATATGACAGAGGACTTGGGGTTTACAGCCTGTTTGAGAATGGTGCACAGTCTCTGGGTTCCTTTGTGTTTGGCTATGTGCTGGTCCTTGGTGTAGGCAGAGGCCTTATCTTTGTGCTGATTCTTGTGAGTGTGCTTTCAGCAGCTTTCCTGATCAGCACCACATTTGCAACACACAGAGACAAAAAAGGAGGTCAAAGAGCATGGAAAAAAGACGAAAGCTGAATGTTGAACTGATTAAATTTCTCATCGGTTCTATGTTGGTGGTTGGGGTTTTAATGCTTCTTGGAAGTTCTCTTGTGAATAACAGACAGTATAGAAAACTCTATAATGATAAAGCGCTTGAAATCGCGAAGACGGTATCAGATCAGGTAAATGGGGATTTTATCGAAGAACTGTGTAAAGAGATAGACACAGAGGAATTTGAACAGATCCAGGAAAAAGCAGTAGCATCTGATGATGAACAGCCGATCATAGACTGGCTTAAAGCGAAAGGCATGTATCAGAATTATGAGAGGATAAATGAATATCTTCATTCTATACAGGCAGATATGAATATTGAATATCTGTATATTCAGATGATCCAGGATCATTCCAGTGTGTATCTGTTTGATCCTTCGTCAGGCTATCTGACTCTTGGCTATAAGGAAGAGCTTTCGGAAAGATTTGATAAACTGAAAGGAAACGAACGCTTGGAGCCTACTGTGAGCAGAACAGAATTTGGATGGCTGTCATCTGCCGGAGAGCCGGTACTTTCATCTGACGGAGAAAAATGTGCAGTTGCCTTTGTAGATATTGACATGACAGAGATTGTCAGAAATACCATTCGTTTTACTGTACTGATGGTATGTCTTTGCATTCTGATCATCCTGGCTGCCGGTATGGACATATCCAGAAAAATCAAAAAGAGAATATCCAGGCCTATTGAACTGCTTACAGAAGCAACACACAAATTTGGCAATGGCGAGGAAGGGTATGATGAGAACAACATCGTAGATCTTGATATTCATACCAGAGATGAGATAGAAGAACTTTATCACGCAACCCAATCCATGCAGAAAAGTATTATTAACTATATGGATAACCTTACCCGGGTGACTGCTGAGAAGGAACGTATCGGAGCAGAGCTGAACGTGGCAACACAGATCCAGGCTTCCATGCTTCCCTGCATATTCCCTGCATTTCCTGACAGGGATGAGATGGATATTTATGCGACCATGACACCGGCAAAGGAAGTTGGCGGAGATTTTTATGATTTCTTTATGGTTGATGACAGGCATATGGCGATTGTTATGGCTGATGTTTCCGGCAAAGGAGTTCCGGCAGCCCTTTTCATGGTTATCGGCAAAACCCTGATCAAGGATCATACACAGCCGGGCAGAGACCTGGGAGAAGTCTTTACAGAGGTCAATAATATTCTGTGTGAATCCAATGAAAACGGAATGTTCATTACAGCCTTTGAGGGTGTGCTGGATCTTGTGACCGGTGAATTCAGGTATGTAAACGCCGGACATGAAATGCCGTTTGTTTACCGCAGGGAAACCAACACCTATGAAGCCTACAAAATACGTGCTGGTTTCGTCCTTGCAGGGATAGAGGACATCGTATATAAGGAACAAAAGCTTCAGCTGAATATCGGAGACAAAATATTCCAGTATACAGATGGAGTGACAGAGGCAACGGATAAGGACAGGCAGCTGTACGGAATGGACAGACTGGATCATGTTCTGAATCAGCAGTGCTTAAGCAGTAATCCGGAAGAAACTCTGAAGCTTGTAAAGGCGGATATTGACGCTTTTGTAGGAGACAATGACCAGTTTGATGATATTACAATGCTGTGCCTTGAGTATACAAAGAAAATGGAGAATCAGAGACTTTTGAATAACTGCTGATGCTGTGAAGTGAAGTGCGGATATGTGACTGGAAATATAAAAAAGAAAGCGGACAACAGAATGGATCATACAGACGAATACATAAAAGAAATCTCAGAAAAAATCGACAGTAAGAAAGAATATTATGTTGAGATCAGTAATAAGATCTGGGAATTTGCAGAACCCAGATTCCAGGAATACAGATCTTCTGAATTGCTGCAGCATGTATTAAAACAGGCAGGGTTTTCCATCAAAGCAGATCTGGCAGGAGAGAAGACTGCATTTATTGCAGAATATGGATCAGGAAAACCAGTCATAGCATTCCTTGGAGAATTTGATGCACTGCCGGGACTTTCACAGAAGGCAGATGCAGCAGAAAGAATTCCTGCAAATACTGGTAGTTGTGGTCATGGATGCGGCCATCAGCTTATCGGAACAGGAACTCTTGCTTCTGCCATTGCATTAAAAGACTTTGTGAAAGAACATAACCTGCAAGGCACGATCCGTTATTACGGCTGCCCTGCTGAAGAAAACGCAGGCGGCAAGGCCTTTCTTGTACGTGATGGCTATTTCAATGACTGTGACCTGGCTCTTTGCTGGCACCCGGAGCAGGGGCGGCGTGCATGCTACGGAAGCACCAAGGCAAATTTCAGAGTATTTTTTACATTCCACGGAACTCCGGCCCATGCATCCATGTGCCCGGAACTGGGGCGTTCTGCTCTGGATGCAGTAGAGCTTATGGATGTGGGCGTAAACTACATGCGTGAACACATGATAGATGAGGCCAGGATCCACTATGCCATAACAGATACAGGCGGAGATGCCCCAAATGTAGTCCAGTCCAGGGCTCAGGTACTTTATGCTATCCGCGCCCCAAAGATCACCCAGGTAAAAGAACTCTATAACCGCGTATGCAACATAGCCAGGGGCGCAGCACTTATGACTGAAACTACTGTAGAAATACGCCAGGTAGCGGCATATTCAAACCTGATCTCCAGCAAAATCCTGGCAGATCACATGAATGCGTATCTGGAAAAACTGGGTCCGATCACTTACACTGAAGAAGAATATGCCTACGCACAAAAATTCCAACAGTCCCTCTCAGATCAGGACAAAAATCAACTCCCCACAATTGCCCGGGACTACTTCGGCCCCAAAGCTGCTGAAGTAATGAAAAAACCAATCTTTGAGCCAATGGCATACCAGAATTTGTACAGTGATCTCAAATACTCCACTGATGTGGGCGATGTAAGCTGGCTGGTACCAACCGTCCATCTCAACATCCCAACATTCGCAGCAGGAACCGCCCTCCACTCCTGGCAGGCAGCAGCCCAGGGTAAATCTTCAATCGCCCACAAAGGAATGCTCTATGCCGCTAAGATCATGGCTCTCACAGCCATAGACTTCCTGCAAAAACCAGAGTTGGTAAATAAAGCCAGAGAAGAACTGACAAAAACCCTAAACGGTGAAACATATCCCAATCCATTGCCGAAAGACTTGAAACCAGAGATATGGTAAAAGCAGAAAGCTCCAAACAAACATTGTAACTCCAAACAAAAAATGCTATAATCCATTGCAGAAAATAGGATAAAACTTTTACAAAACAAATTAATCAGGAGGGACCTAAAATGAGCAAAAAAGTATACATTTTCCTCGCCGACGGCTTCGAAGACATCGAAGGCCTCACAGTAGTAGACCTTCTCCGCCGCGCAGAAATCGATATCAAAACTGTATCCATCAAAGAAACCAAACAGATCCAGACATCTCACGGTATCACCATGCTCACTGATACAACATTCGCAGAAACAGACTTCGCAGATGCCGACATGCTTGTTCTTCCGGGAGGAATGCCGGGAACCAAATATCTTGCAGGATACAAACCACTTACAGACCTTCTGACAGATTTCAACAGCAAAGGCAAAAAAATCGCCGCTATCTGTGCTGCACCAAGTGTATTCTCAGGTCTTGGATTCCTCAAAAACCGCAAAGCCACCTCTTATCCGTCCTTCATGGAAATTATTGCAGGAGACGGTGCCAAGACCAGCGAAGACAATGTGGTAGTAGATGGAAATATAACCACCAGCCGTGGTCTGGGAACAGCTGTAGACTTCGCACTTTCCCTGATTTCACAGCTTGAAAATGACGAAAAAGCAAAAGAAATCGCAGAATCAGTAGTATATACCCGCTAAATCGTCCTCAAACCCTTATTTTTATGCGAAAAAACACTAGCACTTTTGGATTTTTTGTGCTATACTGCTACAATGACTGTAAATATATAATTGAGTTATAGAGAGGTCTCCCGCTTCTGCAACAGTGGGAGCGGAGCTTAGACTTAAATATATAGAAATAGGTAAAAACTGTGAATGATATAACGCAGCTGAAAAACCAGTCGCAATCATAACCTGAAAATTAAGGAGGAACATGTAACATGAGTTTACAGGTGGAAAAAATGGAAAAAAACATGGCGAAACTTACTATCGAAGTTGCCGCTGAAGATTTAGAAAAAGCAATGCAGAATGCATACCAGAAAGCAAAAGGAAGAATTTCCATCCCTGGATTCCGTAAAGGAAAAGCTCCAAGAAAAATGATCGAGCAGATGTATGGCAAAGGAGTATTCCTTGAAGATGCTGTTAACGCTCTGATTCCGGAACACTACAGCAAAGCATTAGCTGAATGCGAACTTGAGATCGTTTCCCAGCCGACAATCGACATCACACAGGCTGAGCCTGGAAAAGCATTCATCTTCACAGCAGAAGTTGCTGTTAAACCGGAAGTTACATTAGGTGATTACAAAGGTGTAGAAGTACCGAAAACTGAAATCACAGTAACAGACGAAGACGTAGAAGCTGAACTCAAGAAAGAGCAGGAGAAAAACTCCAGAACAATCAGCGTAGAAGACCGCGCAGCTCAGTTAAATGATATCGTAACAATCGACTTCGAAGGATCTGTAGACGGAGTACCTTTCGATGGCGGACAGGCTACAGAGTATCCTCTGACACTTGGTTCCAACACATTTATCCCGGGATTCGAGGAACAGCTTGTTGGTGCTAAAGTTGGCGATGATGTAGACGTAAAAGTTACATTCCCTGAAGAATATCAGGCAAAAGAACTTGCAGGTAAAGAAGCAATCTTCAAATGCGCAGTTAAGAAGATCGAAGCAAAAGAACTTCCTGAACTGGATGATGATTTTGCAAAAGATGTTTCTGAGTTCGATACACTTGCAGAGTATAAAGAGCATGTAAAAACAAACCTTGAAGATAAGAAAGCAAACGAAGCAAAACGTGCAAAAGAAGATGCGGCAGTAGATAAAGCAATCGAAAATGCACAGATGGATATTCCGGAAGCTATGCTTATGACACAGTGCCGTCAGATGCTTGATGATTTCAGCAGAAGAATGCAGTCCCAGGGATTATCCATGGACCAGTACTTCCAGTTCACAGGTATGACAGCTGACAAGATGATGGAAGATATGAAACCACAGGCATTAAAGAGAATCCAGACAAGACTGGTTCTTGAGAAAGTAGCAGAAGTTGAGAACATTCAGCCGACAGAGGAAGAAGTAAACGAAGAGATCTCCAAGATGGCTGAAGCATACAAAATGGAAGCTGACAAGTTAAAAGAATTACTTGGAGAGCGTGAACTTGAGCAGATGAAGAAAGACATGGCTGTACAGAAAGCAGTTACTGTTATCGCTGACGCTGCTAAGGAAGTTTAATTTTAAAGTAATCAAATTTTAAGATCCGGAAAGAGACAGGCTCAGAAGACTACCTCTTTCGGAAAAAAGTCAGCCGCGTAAATGGAGGCGTTTATATGAGTTTAGTACCTTATGTCATTGAACAGACAAGCAGGGGAGAGAGAAGCTATGATATCTATTCAAGGCTTCTGAAGGACAGAATCATTTTTCTTGGTGAGGAAGTAAATGATGTGAGTGCAGGACTGATCGTATCACAGCTTCTTTTCCTGGAAGCAGAAGATCCTGGTAAAGATATTCAGCTGTATATCAACAGCCCGGGCGGTTCCGTAACAGCCGGCATGGCGATCTATGATACCATGCAGTATATTAAATGCGATGTTTCTACCATTTGTCTTGGAATGGCTGCCAGCATGGGTGCCTTTCTTCTGGCAGGCGGTGCAAAAGGAAAGAGATTTGCTCTTCCGCATTCCACTATCATGATCCATCAGCCATCCGGCGGTGCGCAGGGACAGGCAACAGAGATCCAGATCGTGGCAGATCATATCGCACAGACAAAGAGAACTTTAAATGAGTTATTGGCTGCAAATACCGGTCAGCCGATAGAAGTTGTTGAGCGTGATACAGACCGGGACAACTATATGACTGCTGAAGAAGCAAAGGCATATGGACTGATTGACGGTGTAGTCATGCATAAATAATGCGAAAGATAAGACTCCTGTGAATCGTCACAGGAGTCTTATTAGTTAGTATAGAGAAAGGACAGACATAAATTCATGGCAGAAAAAATGAGAGAAGGAAAAGTAAGATGCTCCTTTTGCCAGAAGACAGAAGATCAGGTAAGAAAACTGATCGCAGGTCCGGATGGTAAAGTATTTATATGCGACGAGTGCATTGGCATCTGCTCAGAGATCATGGAGGAAGAATTAAATCCTTATGATGACGAGGTTTTGAATTCTGATATTAATCTGTTAAAACCGGAAGAGATCCATGCAGTTCTGGATGATTATGTAATTGGTCAGGATGCAGCAAAAAAGGCTCTTTCCGTTGCTGTTTATAATCACTATAAAAGAATTCTTGCGTCAAAAAATTCTGATGTAGAGCTTCAGAAGAGTAATATTCTGATGCTTGGACCTACAGGTTCAGGTAAAACTCTGTTGGCTCAGACACTTGCCAGACTTCTGAATGTACCGTTTGCTATTGCAGATGCTACTACACTGACAGAAGCCGGATATGTAGGAGAGGATGTTGAGAATATTCTTCTCAAGATCATTCAGGCAGCAGATTATGATATTGAACGTGCACAGTACGGAATTATCTATATTGATGAGATTGATAAGATCACAAGAAAATCTGAGAATCCATCCATAACCCGCGATGTTTCCGGTGAAGGCGTGCAGCAGGCACTTCTGAAGATTCTGGAAGGTACAGTGGCAAGTGTTCCGCCTCAGGGTGGCCGCAAGCATCCTCATCAGGAGTTTCTTCAGATTGATACAACAAATATTCTGTTTATCTGCGGCGGTGCTTTTGACGGAATCGAGAAGATCATTGAGTCCAGACAGGATACCAAGTCCATCGGTTTCGGTGCAGAGGTTTCTGTTAAGGAAGACAGAAATGTGGGTGAAATCCTGAAGGATGTAATGCCGGAAGACTTTATCAAATTCGGCCTGATTCCTGAGTTTATCGGTCGTGTGCCGGTAGTTGTAACTCTGGATGCGCTGGATGAGAATGCGCTGATCAGTATTCTGAAAGAGCCGAAGAACTCACTTACCAAACAGTATCACAGATTATTTGAACTGGATGGTGTTGAACTTGATTTTGAAGATGATGCACTTGAACTGGTCGCAAAGAAATCTCTGGAACGTAAGACAGGAGCCAGAGGTTTGCGTGCGATCATGGAAGGTTCACTGATGGATCTGATGTATAAGATTCCGTCAGATGACACGATTCGCAAGTGTACAATTACCAAAGATGTAGTAGATGGCACCGGTGAGCCGGAGATCGTCCGCGGAGAAACTCCTGCACAGGCGAAGACAGCCGGAAGCAGAAGAACGTCCCGGACACACAAGAAGGATAAACCGGAAACAGCCTGATGAAAGGGACTGAACAATAAATGACAAATCAGAATATAGTGCTGCCTGCGATCGCTCTCAGGGGGACTACCATCCTTCCCGGGATGATCGTTCATTTTGATGTGAGCAGGGAGCGTTCTGTCAAGGCGATTGAAGCTGCCATGCTTCATGACCAGAAGATTTTTCTGGTTACTCAGATTGATCCTGAGGTGGAATCACCGGATCTGGCAGGTGTATATCATGTAGGAACCATTGCCTATATCAAACAGGTTGTGAAACTTCCGCAGAATCTTTTGCGGGTACTTGTAGAGGGAACGGGAAGAGCCACACTTGTGAAATTTGAGCAGGAGTTTCCGTTTATCAGAAGTGAGATCACACCTGTTGATGAAGAAGAAATGCAGATGCCGGAACCAGTGATGGAAGCCATGCACAGAAGCCTTAAGGAATTATTCCACAGATACTGCATGGAAAATGGAAAAGTCAGCAAAGAGCTGGTAGCACAGATTTTAAATATAGATAATGTTGAGGAACTGGTTGAGCAGATTGCCGTAAATATTCCTTTATCTTATCAGAATAAGCAGAAGATCCTGGAGGCACTTACACTGGAGGAACGTTATGAAGTTCTGGGTGCAATCCTTGGAAATGAGATTGAGATCATGCAGATTGGCAGAGATCTCCAGAAAAAAGTGAAGGCCAGAATTGATAAGAATCAGAGAGAATATATTCTCAGAGAGCAGCTGAAACTGATACGTGAGGAACTGGGTGAGGATAATACTGCGGATGACGCAGAGGAGTTTAAGAAGAAACTCCAGGAACTTCAGGCCGGCGATGAGGTAAAAGAGAAGATCAGCAAAGAAATCGAGAGATTTAAGAATACCAACAGCAATGTATCCGAGAATGCAGTACTGCGTGGTTATATTGAGACCATGCTGGCGCTTCCGTGGGAGAAGAAATCCACAGATTCTGATGATCTGAAAGAAGCATGGAAAGTACTTCAGGAAGGTCATTACGGTCTGAAAGATGTGAAGGAGCGTGTGATGGAGTTCCTTTCCGTCCGCAAACTGACACATAAGGGAAAAAGTCCGATCCTTTGTCTGGTAGGACCTCCCGGAACAGGTAAAACCTCCATTGCCCGATCGATTGCAGAAGCAATGCATAAGAAATATGTACGTATCTGTCTGGGCGGTGTGAGAGATGAGGCTGAGATCCGGGGCCACAGAAAGACTTATGTAGGAGCAATGCCGGGAAGGATCACTGCAGCATTACAGCAGGCAGGAGTGAGCAATCCTCTGATGCTTCTGGATGAGATTGACAAGACCAGCAGTGATTATAAAGGAGATACTTCTGCAGCACTTCTTGAGGTGCTTGATCCGGAACAGAACAGTAGATTTATGGATCATTATATAGAGGTTCCACAGGATCTTTCAGAAGTACTGTTTATTGCAACTGCAAACGATGTTCAGGGCATTCCGAGACCACTTCTTGACCGTATGGAACTGATCGAGATCGCAGGTTATACTGAGAATGAGAAGGAACATATTGCAAAGGAACATCTGATTCCGAAGCAGATGGAAGAGAACGGTATCGAGAAAGGTAAACTGACAATCCAGTCAGCGGCTCTTAAGAAGATCATCAACAATTATACAAAAGAAGCCGGAGTTCGAAACCTGGAGAGAACCATCGGACAGATATGCAGAAAAACTGCACGTCTGATCATGGAAGAAGATAAAAAGAAAGTTACAGTGACTTCAAAGAATCTGTCAGATTTTCTTGGAAAAGAGCATTTTAACTATCTTATGGCAAATAAGAAAGATGAGATTGGTATTTCCCGCGGGCTTGCCTGGACACAGGTGGGTGGCGATACACTGCAGATTGAAGTCAATGTAATGCCCGGCAAGGGTGAGCTGATGCTCACCGGACAGTTGGGAGATGTTATGAAAGAGTCTGCACAGGCAGGTATTACTTACATTCGTTCCATTGCTTCTGACTATAAAGTTGAGCCGGAATTTTTCCAGGAAAACGATATTCATGTGCATATTCCGGAAGGGGCAGTACCAAAAGACGGACCATCCGCAGGTATTACCATGGCAACTGCAATCCTTTCCGCAATTATTAAGAAGCCGGTAAGGGCAGACCTTGCAATGACCGGTGAGATCACACTGAGAGGAAGAGTTCTTCCGATCGGCGGTTTGAAAGAAAAACTTCTTGCGGCAAAATATGCTAAGATCAAAGAGGTGTTAGTGCCGGCAGAAAACAAACCGGATATTCAGGAATTAGATAAGGAAATCACAGACGGACTTACCATTACCTTTGTAAGTTCGATGAAGGAAGTGCTTAATAAGGCACTGGTATAAAATAAATGGTCAGTCAGTAAAGATTGACCATTTGTTGTGAAAAAAGAGAGGAAATCAATGGTTATTAAGAATGTATCATTAGATATCGTATGCGGTATTACCAGCAAACTCCCGGACACCAACAGACCGGAGGTTGCATTTGCAGGAAAATCAAATGTGGGAAAATCATCTCTGATCAACGGGCTGATGAACCGGAAATCTCTTGCCAGAACAAGTGCACAGCCGGGAAAAACACAGACCATTAACTTTTATAATATCAATGAAGCCATGTATCTGGTAGACCTCCCTGGTTACGGATACGCAAAGGTTTCACAGTCTGAGAAGGAAAAATGGGGCAAGATGATCGAAAGATATCTTCATACATCCAAAAACCTGAAGGCGGTTTTCCTTCTTATTGATATCCGTCATGATCCGTCTGCAAATGACAAGATGATGTATGACTGGATTCTGAACAATGGCTATGAGCCGATCATTATTGCAACGAAGCTTGACAAGCTCAAACGAAGCCAGGTTCAGAAAAATATCAAAGCAATCAAAGAAGGGCTGAAGCTGAGCAAAGATGGCATTATTATTCCTTTCTCTGCTGAGACGAAGCAGGGAAGAGATGAGATCTGGGCTCTGATTGACGAGTTGACCGGACTGGCAGCTACTGAAGAAGCCTGAAAAAATAAATATTCGCTGTTTACTGACGGGATTCTTTTCCTGTGAAAATAAGCAGCAGACAGACAAAATACGAGGACAAAAAATATTATGGGAATTATCAAGGCATTCAAGCTGGGATTTGACTATCTCAAGTATGATGAAGATGGTAACGTGCAGGATACGCAGCGTGCTGTCAATGATGTAAACCTGGACATTGAAGCCGGACAATTCGTGGCTGTTCTGGGACATAATGGTTCCGGAAAATCTACTCTTGCAAAGCACCTGAATGCGCTGTTGCTTCCGACGGAAGGAACTTTGTGGGTAGATGGGATTGACACGTCTAAAGAGCCGGAATTATGGAAAGTCCGCCAGAAAGCGGGCATGGTTTTTCAGAATCCTGACAATCAGATCATAGGAACTGTAGTAGAAGAAGACGTAGGATTCGGACCGGAGAATATGGGTGTGCCCACAGAGAAAATCTGGGAGCGTGTAGATGAGAGCCTGAAAAAAACAGGAATGACATCCTATCGTTATCATTCTCCGAATAAACTTTCCGGCGGACAGAAGCAGAGAGTTGCAATTGCCGGTGTCATGGCAATGCGTCCGAAATGCATCATTTTGGATGAGCCAACTGCAATGCTGGATCCGAATGGACGAAAGGAAGTTCTTGAGGCAGTCAGTGACCTTAACAGACGGGAAGGAGTGACAGTCATTCTGATCACCCACTATATGGAAGAAGTTGTTCATGCGGACAAGGTATATGTTATGGACAACGGAGAAGTGGTGATGCAGGGAACACCTAGAGAGATTTTCTCACAGGTGGAAACTCTGAAAGAATACAGACTGGATGTGCCGCAGGTAACACTTCTGGCACACGAACTTCATAAAGCCGGGGTGGATGTTCCGGAGGGAATACTGACTACAGAGGAGCTGGTGAATGCCTTATGTCAATAGAATTAAAAAATGTAACTTATACCTACAGTCCGGGAACTGCCTATGAGATCCATGCGCTGAAAGATATCAATCTTTTTATTCCGGACGGACAGTTTATCGGAATTATCGGACATACAGGAAGTGGAAAATCTACACTGATCCAGCATTTCAATGCTCTGATCCGTCCGACTTCCGGTACCATTACTTACAATGGAGAGGATATCTGGGGAGAGAAATATGACCGACGTACCCTGCGAAGCGAGGTAGGACTGGTATTCCAGTATCCGGAGCATCAGCTTTTCGAGAATGATGTACTTTCTGATGTCTGCTTTGGTCCTATGAATCAGGGATTATCCAGGGAAGAGGCAGAGGTAGAAGCGAAGAAAGCACTGCAGCATGTAGGCTTTAAGGAGAAAAATTACAGCAAATCTCCTTTTGAACTTTCGGGCGGACAGAAGAAAAGAGTTGCTATTGCCGGTGTACTGGCAATGAATCCGAAAATTCTGATCTTGGATGAGCCAACTGCCGGCCTGGATCCAAAAGGTCGGGATGACATCCTTGACCAGATCGCAGAGCTTCATAAAGTAAGAGGGATTACCATTATCCTTGTATCTCACAGTATGGAGGATATTGCAAAATATGCAGAGAGACTGATTGTAGTCAATGACGGAGAAATCGCATATGACGATGCTCCCAAAGCAGTATTTGCTCATTACAGAGAGCTGGAAGCCATGGGACTTGCAGCACCGCAGATTACTTATATCATGCATGCGTTGAAGGAAAAAGGCCTAGATGTAGATGTAACTGCTACAACGGTGGATGAGGCAAAAGAGAATATCCTTGCAGTTTTAAGAAAATGTAATCCCGGGAAATTGTCCGGTGACAAACAATCTGTTTCAGACAGTCAGTCGAAAAAAGAAAATGCCAAAGCAGAAACCTTAATTAGTGAGATGGAAGCTGATCTGACTGAGGATGGGACGAAAGAGTCTCATTCAGATGCGCCTGATGAAGATTTAAGCGTTCAGAAGGAAACAATGGATAAAAAGTCTGCAGAACAAGAAGAGAATGAGGGAGGGCAGGAAGTATGATCCGAGACATTACAATAGGACAGTATTATCCTGCAGATTCCGTTCTGCACAAAATGGATCCGAGAGCAAAGCTGGTGGGTACACTGGTGTTCATCATCTCTGTCTTTGTATTCCATACATTTCCGGGATATGCAGTGGCAACTATATTTCTGGCAGCGATGATCATTCTTTCCAAAGTTCCTGTGAAATTTATGTTCAAGGGACTGAAGGCAATCGTGATGCTTCTTATGATCACAGTGGTATTTAATATATTTCTGACACCCGGAAAGGTTCTCTGGCAGTGGGGAATCCTGCATGTGACAGAGGAGGGCCTGAAGCTGGCCGGAAGAATGGCCATCCGCCTGACGTATCTGGTGATCGGTTCTTCTCTTATGACGCTGACTACCACACCCAATCAACTTACAGATGGTCTGGAACGACTTCTCAGGCCGTTAAATAAACTTCATGTGCCAATCCACGAGATTGCCATGATGATGTCTATTGCGCTGCGTTTTATCCCAATCCTTATGGAGGAAACCGATAAGATCATGAAAGCACAGATTGCACGTGGCGCAGATTTTGAAACCGGAAATATAATTCAGAAGGCAAAAAATATGATTCCGCTTCTGGTTCCGCTGTTTATTTCTGCGTTCAGAAGAGCAAATGATCTGGCCATGGCCATGGAAGCAAGGTGCTATCATGGAGGGGATAACAGAACCCAGATGAAGCCATTGCGTTATGAGTCCAGAGACTACATTTCCTATGTGGTGATGTGGGCTTATCTGGGAATCGCCATTGTTTTCAGAATTGTGGGAATCTGAGAAAGTACTGATATAATTTATAAAGATATTTTATATGCTGTAATCCGGTAGGAAAGGATTACAGCATATTGTTTATTTTGTTATAACAAAAGTTTTCAATTTTTATGGAGGAAAACAGATGAAAAGAATTGGTCTTGTAGTTGCATATGACGGCACAAACTATTGCGGCTGGCAGACACAGCCAAACGGGATTACTGTACAGGGGGTATTAAATGATACATTGTCCGAGCTTCTTGGCGAGAAGATAGAAACGATCGGTGCAAGCCGTACAGACGCAGGGGTTCATGCCATGGGAAACGTGGCAGTATTTGACACCAACACACGCATTCCCGGGGAAAAGATTTCCTATGCACTGAACCAGCGTCTTCCGGAAGATATCCGCATTCAGCTCTCAGAAGAAGTAGAACCGGATTTCCATCCCCGTTACTGCGACAGCGAGAAAACATACGAATACCGCATCCTGAATCGCAAATTCCCGGTTCCGACAGAGCGCTTATACACCTATTTCTACCACTACAAACTGGATGTAGATAAGATGAAAGCAGCAACCTCATACCTGATCGGACGGCATGATTTTGCTTCTTTTTGCGGTGCAAAAGCGCAGGTAAAAACAACTATCCGTACAGTGACAGGAATTGATGTATGGCGTGACGGAGATATCGTAACCATACGTGTAACAGGAACAGGATTCCTCTACAACATGGTACGAATCATCTCCGGAACTCTGATCGAAGTAGGAAACGGACAGTATCCACCTGAGAGAGTAAAAACAATCCTGGAAGCCTGCAACCGGGAAATGGCAGGACCGACAGCTCCGGCCCAGGGACTGACACTGATGGGGATTGAATTTTTTGATTGATAGTCAGGAGGAGAAAATCATCCGTTTCGATAATTGCCGGTGGAATAACTGATCAACAGTTTTTTTGCTGAAAACAAAAAACGGGGGAGTAACGAAAAAAATTGAAAAAACGACACAAAACCTATTGACAGAACAGAACCCTTATAATATAATAACCAAATGTGACGTAGTGCGAGATGCTTAAGCCAAATAGCCCAGGCGAAAGTATTTATCAGCGGTTTCGGACATTTCCGCATTTTTAGCACCGGCGTTTCCAATAACTTATATTCGCGGGAAATTCCGCGGTTAATTAAACTATCGTTGATAAATAACAGGAGGTAAAACCATGCAGACTTATATGGCTAATCCAGATAAAATCGAAAGAAAATGGTATGTAGTTGACGCTGATGGATGTACTCTTGGCCGTCTGGCATCCGGAGTAGCAAGCGTTTTAAGAGGAAAAAATAAACCACAGTTTACACCACACGTAGACACAGGTGATTATGTAATCATCGTAAACGCTGACAAGATCAAAGTTACAGGTAAGAAATTAGAGCAGAAAATCTACTACAATCACTCCGATTATGTAGGTGGAATGAGAGAAACCACATTAAAAGAAATGTTAGCAAAGAAACCTGAGAGAGTTATCGAGCTCGCAGTTAAAGGTATGCTTCCAAAAGGACCTTTAGGAAGAAGCATGTACACAAAACTTTTCGTATATGCAGGACCGGAACACAAACATGAAGCTCAGAAACCAGAAGCTTTAACATTTTAATTAGGAGGTAGAAAACATTGGCTAGCGCAAAATTCTACGGAACAGGAAGAAGAAAAAAATCAATCGCAAGAGTTTATCTTGTACCTGGAACCGGTAAGATCACAATCAATAAAAGAGATATCGATGAATATTTTGGATTAGATACACTGAAAGTTATCGTTCGTCAGCCTTTAGCTGCAACAGAAACAGAAGGCAAATTTGACGTATTAGTTAACGTTCATGGCGGTGGATACACAGGACAGGCTGGTGCCATCAGACATGGTGTTGCAAGAGCCCTTCTTCAGGCAGACAACGACTACAGACCAGTTCTGAAAGCTGCTGGATTCTTAACTCGTGACCCACGTATGAAAGAACGTAAGAAATACGGTCTCAAAGCAGCTCGTAGAGCACCACAGTTCTCAAAGAGATAATTTATACGAATCATTCGAGATATACAAAAAAGAAGTACACAGCAGCCCCGGAAATGCAATGTTTCCGGGGTTTTTCTTTGCATAGCAAAGCATACAGATAAAGCTGCCATCGGCAGCTTTATCTGTAGTTCAGTTGATCTTATTCCTGCAATAATTGCTTTTCAAAGGTGGATAATAATTTGTTGATCGTAAAGAAATAACTCTTGCATTCGCTGCATGTTTTTGCATCGACTTCGATATCACCAAGAATGATGAGTTTGGCAGCCTGGAGTGCTGCAATAATGGTACGAAATTCGTCGGGTGTAATATCTGTGGCGTGATTAATCAATTTTTTCGCCGCAGAACAACAGAGTTGATAATTAATTTCTGCCTGGGCTTCTGATTCTGCAAGTCCAAGACGAGGCAGAACGGTAAGAGCGTAAGCGGTTGCTTCTATGTCAGAATGATTGAAGGCATAGGAAATATGGCTCATAGTAAAACCTCCTTAAGTTTTTAAGAAAATTATAACATAAAAAGAGAAAGAACGCGAGAATATAAGTAAAAATCAGAGGAAGACTTATTAAAGAAAAGGGTTTACATTATAGATAATAATGTATACAATATAAAATATAAGTACATGGAAAAACTTTGATAAGGAGAATAAAAAATGCTTGGTTTAAAACCGATAAAAATGTTACCGGCAAGGGAAAGAGTGGCGGCAGCACTTAGAAAGGCGATTATTTCAAGACAGATCACAGAGGGAGAAGTCCTGACACTGGAGAATACGGCTCAGGAACTTGGCGTATCGATCACACCGGTCAGAGAAGCCTTTCAGATTCTGGAAAGAGACGGGCTGATCGATCTGAAGCAGAATAAAG